>Ga0325410_1003453_pt1 | contig 17846 bp, 7 predicted proteins | sample PopdelMetagenome_16_FD_206182 | JGI IMG/M metagenome (GOLD analysis project Ga0325410, IMG submission 206182) | Populus deltoides microbial communities from Bellville, Georgia, United States - Xylem-PdIQD-R3 | ecosystem: Host-associated > Plants > Phyllosphere > Stem > Wood/Secondary xylem...
ACAAACTTGCAATCAAGGTCATGAGACTATGATAAACCCATAGAAAGTAAATCAAAACAAATTATAAAACTCAATTTTCAATAAACTCGTTGTTGAATGTTGAAAGTTCAAAAAACTCAATTTAAAAATATTACACGATCAAATGACTTGAGTATACTCAGATTAATTCGCAAAGCATGTGACTCGAGTTAAGATTGAGATAACCTTATAGAAAGCAAACCAAAATAAATCATGAAGCCTCATTCATAACCAACTACATGCTAAAGGATAAAATTAAAAAATATTAAGAAAAGATAAAAAAAAAAAACTTAAGCCAACTAAGTTAACCACTCAAACTTACGAACTGAGTCATGAAACCAAGATAACTTCATAGAAAGCAAACCACAATAAATCATGAAGTCTAAGTCTCAATTAATCTAATGTTGAAGGATGACATTAGAAAAATAAATATAGATTGAGGGCAAAAAATCAAAGAAAAAAAAGAAAAACATTATTAAAATAAATAGTGTTTTATGAGGTGGTGCACAGTAAAAATACCACCTTTTTTAATTTATACTACTAGACTAGTGTTCACCTTACACTGTGGGTCTGCGTTTCTTTTCCTTGAATAACTTTTAGATGTTGCAAGTGCATTTTAAAAAACAAAGAGAAACCTAATAACTCGAGTTACTACCCTGACCAACCAAATAAGTTGGTTTTATTTGAATCACATGGGAAAGAAAAGAGGCAATGATAACAAACAGGATATATATATATATATATATATATTCATGATAACGTGAGAAATAAACTTTTGTCTAAGAGTAAAGAGATGATGTTGTTAATTTTTATCCAACTAAACATGGAAGGGTGAAAATAGGGTTAAAAAAGATTTTTTTAAAAAATGGTGCGTGCCAATCCGATCCAGTATGGTAAACATATAATCTGGATATTAAAGGGAGAGTTAGTCCAGATTAACCTAACAAACTCGTCTTCTATGTCATGAGATCAAGATAATTTAATAGAAAAAGAAATTGAAGAAAACTACAAAGTCATATTTTTATATTAAAAAAACAAAGTCAAACGACGATATCAGAAAAGAAAATAAGACCGAAAAAAGTCAACCCTGTTACTTTTCAAACTCATGGTCCGAGTCATCAGACCGGAAGCACTATACACAAAAGGAGCAAAAGGCATAGTCCCTAGGAAACGAAACATTAAAGGATGAAATTGAAAAAAAAATTGTACAAAAAAATCCAAAATAAAAAAATATCAATTAAAAGAACGAGGGTTAAAATCAAAATAAAAAATATTTAGAGGGCTTAAATTTTCACTTTGAGAGTTAAATTGAAAAGAGTAGAAAAATTAACGGAAGGAGAAAAAAATCAAAAGAATAATAACAAAAAAAAAATACACTATTAACTTGGATTGAATAATGGGATTAAAAATAATAAGACTTTTATAAAAGGGTTAAGGAAAAAAACAAAAAATCATAAGAATAAAAATCAAATTGAAAACACCAATATATGATAAGAAATTGAATATGTAGAGTTTTTCAACATATTTTTTACATGAAAAAAAATCATATATGTAAATAAAAAAAACTTATGCACGGAGCTAATTAAATAAATCACAAACTATTGTGTAAATAAATAAAAACAAAGTCATTAACAATAAATAAAAATATAATTGGAAAAATTAAGATATAAATATCGATCACAATATTTAATATCGCAACACAGATTAACAAGGCCCCGATCACGGATTTGGTGGGTCAACTTTGGTGGACTAGGGTCAGTATAAGGATAAAAATTACTATTATCATAGTTTTAAAATCTGACTTGGAAGTCAACCAGGGCAAAGCCCAGGTCACAGTCTGGGAGAGTTAACATGAGTTGACCCGGGTCAACATATGGATAAAAATAGTCATTATTATAGTTTTAAAACCCGACTTGGGAGTCAACCCAAGGCAAGATTTAGGTCATGAATCGAGAGGGTCAACTCTACTGACCTGGATTTATCCTGAGTTGTCCATAAATTTTTTAAACTTGGACAGGTTCATGCTCGGATCAACACGACAAGTTAGTTATGATTTTATAACTAAGGTTATTATCATATTAATAATTCAATACTCGATATAAATTAAAGTACAAAAAATAAAATGTTGAATTGTTTTTTTTTAATATGTAAGTTTGATAACAATACATATCAAGGGTAAAATATTTTTTTTCATATTTTATTTTATCTTATTCACCATAACCAAATAGGATATAGAGATAGTCATTTTGTCTTATACATCACCATCAAACATAATTATGTCTTAGTCTCATTTGTCTCCAGTGTCTCTATCTCTTTTGTCTTGGGACAATAACCAAGCGCTACCTAGGTATTGCGAGTTAAAAATAGATTTTTGTAAAAAACATTTAATCTTGATTTCCTAGTCATCATAGTGATTGAAATCTTAGATAAATCACATGATATGTCGGTTGATTTTTTTTCAAAAAACTTTAGGGCAAACCCAATTACATTAAAAAAATGTGTCCGTGTGCGAGCCCTTCTAAATAGGCAAAGCCTAATGACATATGGCCTCTTTTTTTTTTAATTCTTTTTAGTTTTTTTGGTAATTTTGGCTTTTTAAAAAACAAATCATGTTTTTTTACCTGTGTTTTTAAAATGATTTTTTAATTCGTATTTAAATTAATACACATTCTCTCTAATTTTTTAATTTAGTATTTTTAAAATAGTGGTTGTTTTTTTAAGTATTTTGTATGAATTTAATTCTTGAATGGATTTTTAAACTTCATCTATATTTTTTTATGTTTTATATAATTGAAATTTATTTTTAAAAATAAAAAATATTTATTTTTGGATAGTATTTATAATAAGTGTAATTTTACATGATATATTTTTCATTTTGATTTTATTTAATAAATTTTATGTATATATTTATTTCTACTCTCATTTGATTAAATAAAAAAATAATTTTAATAAATATAGTCATTAAATAAAATCAATTAAATAGATCATGATACAATATCAAATATTTTAATAAATATTTATATCCTAACTTTTTCAAATACATATTTAATTATCATTAATAATTTTTTATTTATTAATACAAATAATTTTCAATTATTTAATTCACTACCAGTATAACTCTCTTGATTTGTTACTGATTTTTTTAAATAAAATACTTGTCAAAAATGTCTATGTATTTGTTATTTTTATTGAAAAAAAAAACAGCTGCAGGTAGGTAGATACAAAAAGTCAATCCCATCACTCTACCGCATGGATTTGATGAATCTTGAGTTACTTGGAGCACAACTTGATCATGATCCAACGAGCATGCAAGATTGAATAAGATAATCACCTGATACCAGTGTTACATCATAATCACAGCACAGGTCTCCTCCCATGACCCATCATAGCTAGATAGAGATGGAGATGTGATCATAATGGTCTGCTAAATGTAATTATCACTGGAACAGTAGGGTAAGGCCCACGTGGAAATCCAAAAGACGTGAACAGGTAGATAGGGCTTGTAATTGCTTCAATAACTATGTCAAAGATCTCCTCACTAGATTTTCTCATCATTTTTGGTTTTGCTTGCATCACCATTTCTTGTAAAGTACGCTGCTAAAAAACCTGGAACAGTGTATTTCGCTGTTCTTTTCATAGCATTACAGTATTACAGCACAACACGCTTGCCTTAAACCTTTAGTTTTTTAGATTCTGAAGAGAAAGTATAAAACTCCCTTACTTCATTACCTTTGTTGTTTTAAAATAGCTAAAAGAGCGAAGGACTTCCTCTGAAAATTGGTGCCCAGAACCTGCCATGAACAGGAGTTGTAACAGAGAGAATCCACATATTTTGATTGTGATGATTGCAGAGAAGCAGAAAATGAAAGGTGGTGGGGATGGCAAAGAGAGGGAAATAATGGGCCCTCAAAAGCCTGCAAGAGAAATGAGTGACACTGCACCAGAGATAAATTTGCTTCCCTTTTTCTCTCTCCATGTCCTTGTTTTTACTCTTGTGTGGCTCCTCTCTCCCCAGCTTGAGTCTTATAGGTACATTTAACATGGCCCTCAGAAGCTTTTTTTTGGCTTTTGGGTACCCTCTTCCTTGTTTTTTAGTGGGTTTTCTGAATTTTTTTGTCCTTTATTTTCAACACTCATTCGTGTTTATGAGCTTTTAAAATCTTACCGAGGAGAGAAAAATCATGAAATCTTGTTAGACTCAGTCTAAAAATCTAAATCTCAGTTTCTTGGTTTTGGGTTCTTAAAGAAAAAAACTTTACTTTTCTGATCACTTAATGCTTGGAGAAGGGTGGGGTTACTGCACGAGCACCTGTTGCCTTTTTTTTATTACCTAACAAAAGTCACCACTATTTTCTGTCTTTTGATCATGAATCATGCTCTTTCATGGAGAAAGAACAACCAATGATTTCATTGGATGGTTGTGGCTTTTGATTGTAGCTTGTCTTGGGTTCTTTGGGGAACCTGCATATAGTGTCAACCAGTGTAATAACATTCCACTTTGTCTTGTGAGCATAATAAAATTCTTATGTCTGATTTGGGAAATCCCATGAATCTGCATGAAAATTCTTAGCTCTCATTATTTTTTTTTGTCTGCTAGGTATGCTGGACACCATTGTGTCCACAGAGACTGTCTCTTGTTGGGCGATCGCTATTCAGCAAATGACAAGAAGGTTGGTCATTTTCACATGCCTTTTTAGAATTCCAGCACCCCTGCTATGTCCATGCATTAGTTCAAGACAAACTTGAACGTTAATTTTGCTCTTCCTTGCTCCTGATCTCAACTGTTTTAGCATGCTTGTGCATATTTCTTTAGGTCTTTTTTCTCCTCGCTTTCCTTGGATGCTATTTTGGTGTTCTAAATACAGAAGGGTTGGGCTTCAGTTACATGGTCTTTGCATCCTTCTCCCATCTGTGCTTTTACTCGAATAATAGTGCAAAAGAGGTTTGGAAGCTTAAAGTACGCACATCTGAAATTTCTCCTATAGCTTACAATTTACAACATCGGGAGAGGTGTCATTTACACAACATTCTTAGATGACACCTATCATCTCCCTTATGCTGTTGATTTTGTCCATATCGGTCCCTCCTTTAACTCTTAAAAAGGTTGATCCATGCTTTCCTCATGTATAGTTTCGAAGTCATGAGAGCATTTTCACTTGTATACAACTAGGCTAGGCCCATTTTGGGCTGTGGTGACTGCTACTAAACTGCAAACTCAACAGCCCCCAAGTCAGATATCTGAACGAAATTACACATGCAGGTCTTCTTTCACGTGTTTTAATGGCTGGTTGTTGCTTCAGTCAAATTGTGACTCGATATTGAACAAGAGAACAAAGAGTGTTTTTTTTTTTCCAGGGAGAATAAACTAGTTGACACCAATGATAATTTACTCGACTTTAAACATTTTCTTCACCTTGTCTCTATATGTGAATCAGTGCATGGAAGATTGAGAGTGGTCATTGATTTTCTTTATGCATGTGTGAGATGAAAGATCTAATTTAATTTCATCAAAATTAAAACATGAACCTATGCCGGAATCTTTATGCACTTTCCAATGAACCTAGGACTGCACAATGAGGGATACCCTCCTCCATTACATTGTTATAACACTAGAAATTGCAGTCACTGGGACTTGGACCTTGCTTCACTTAAGGAAGCTATCGGTAGGCCAAGTCTGATATTCTGGTATGGTTTCCAATGAGATAACGAATGCAAAGAAATCTGCAATTTCACACCTGGATTTTGCTTGTGTTTCATCATCAATCTTTTTTCTGTATACATATGAACATTGTTTTAATTTCCTCCTTTAATTGTGGTTCTATGGTTTACATTAAGTTACTCTGACCTTTTCAAATCATTTCAATTTTCCAGTTGAATATTACTTGACATCAGAAATTAAAAACTTCAAAGAGATTGCCAGCAAAAACAACATAGAATCAGCTACAGAAAGCATGTTAGTGCTCTGTTGTTCATGATCCTTAGTGAGAAGAGTTCCCCATAAGTGCAAAGAACGCTGTTTTGCAAGTGAAAGTGGCCTAACATACAAGTGAAGCATTCAGCTGATTTTCAAGTTATTTGTGCCTCTTGCCATGTGATTTGATCGATGCACAATATCATGGAGAATGGTTTGTTTGGTGTTCCAATAGATATGGCAGGAAGGAATTATGTTGCTACAGATCGATCATCACAGAGAACCCCAAACTCACTTGTCCAGTTTGATTCATTCAACCTTAACAACCATAGTCAGACAGTGGTTGGATTTACCATGCTTCCGACATTGCAAGGAGAACCTATCAATGATCTCCATGCAAACATTCACTTGGCCAATCGATCTTCAGTTATGAACTCAGAGGCATTAGTTACATCTCTTGGAAGGAATGTAGTGGGAGATGCTTTACCTGGCTGTTCACGTTCTATTAGTAACACTCCGTTTGATGAGCAATTTGGGGGTGGAACAACAATTTCTAGTTCTTCACTTGCTACTCTTTTAGCCACAAGAAGTGGTCTTCAAGAAAATCCGAACGACTTGGCAATTTCAGGACCATCAAGCTACCCTTTAGACGAGTTCAGGTCTTTTGTTTCAAATGACTGCGCCAATGCTTTGAGCTCTTCATTTGCGTCATCTTTGAATTATGGATATGGTGAAGTATTTGGTAACATGAATAGTAAGGAGGATTTTGACAGGTTTCCTGCTCCTGTAGAGCTTGGTGGACGAACATCTGTAAGAGCAGGATTTCAACCATATTCGTCCATTGGAAGCCTGCAGCTGAATAGCTGGGTAGAGCCAAATGGTGTGAATGTGAGTGCAGGTGACCCTTTTGCATCTGATAAACCTACTAACGAGCTCTCTTTAAGTCTTTCCACATCCCAGCCCTCTGTCATAGATAGAAGTATCCCAGATCAATGCTTGGAGATAAGTTGTAATCATTTAACACGCCATTGCTTGAAAGAAACAAGGCCATGCTCTGAACAAACTTCTTCTAGTAGTAAGGAGCTTTCTTTGAGTTGCAATTCTTACAACGCTGGTCAATTCTCACAAGTATTAGTAGGATCCAGATATCTTCATGTAATACAGGAAATACTTGCTAAAATTGCAAGCTATTCACTAGAGAATGTGGACCAGATAAGCTCTTCTACTGTTTGGTTCAAGACTGGAGCAAGTACACCATTCTCTTCAAGTTACCCTACTGAAGGAGGTATGGTGTCGATGGGTTCTGATGAATCTCCTGGTGTGAATGGTAGATTTGAAGTTCAAATGGATCCAGCACTTCAGAAACGGGCACTAGAAGCAAAGAGAACACAATTGCTAACCCTACTACAAGTGGTATGTCGATTTAATTATTGGTACTGACTAATTATGAAGCCGTAAAATCTAGTCTAGTTACGAATCATGCTTCTGATTGAAATGATGATAGTAACTCTTTACTTTTTCATTATAATCCTTGGAGTAGACATGCCATGCAAACAAGTTGCAATTGAAAATTTGCTGAATTCAAGCTTCGTTTTCTGTTGGCCATATTTACTTAAAAAATTGCTTGGATTAACTCGTGATTATTCTATTACCGCTTACTTGTGTGGTTGAAGCTAGCTAGCTTTTCTCTTGTTACTATGTCTGGGTTTGTTGGACATGACATATTTGCATGAATAACGCACCCTATTTATTGTTTGCCCAGGTTGATGAACGATATAGCCAATGCTTGGATGAAATACACACAGTTATATCAGCGTTCCATGCTGCAACTGAGTTGGACCCACAGATTCACACTCGTTTTGCTCTCCAAACAATCTCTTTCTTGTGCAAACGCCTTAGGGATAGGATTAGCAACCAAATCCTAGCAATGGGAGCTCAGTTAGATAGTGGAGACACCATAGAGATAGAAGGATCTTTTGAAAGTTCGTACTTACAGAAGCAATGGACTCTACAGCAGCTGAAGAAAAAAGATCATCCGCTGTGGAGACCCCAGAGAGGATTGCCTGAACGATCTGTCTCAGTTCTGCGTGCATGGATGTTTCAGAACTTTCTTCACCCGTGAGCTCTTTTCTCCTAACTTACCTTGTCAAGAGCCTTTTAGTATCGGTAAAAATGCATTTGCCAGATTTGACAACCATGCGTCAAAAGTGAGTTTTGTTATACGTTTGATTTCTTTCAGGTACCCTAAAGACGCAGAAAAGCATTTGCTAGCAGTAAAAAGTGGACTAACAAGAAGCCAGGTACATAAAGATTATACAGTCGGCTTGAATATTTCAAGAATCTTAAGGACATGCTGATACCTTTTGTTTTTATCACTTGATGCTATTAAATAGATTTTTTTGCCAAGTTCTCATGTTTTCCTTTACTAAATTCCGGAAATGAACAGGTATCCAATTGGTTTATAAATGCTCGTGTTCGTCTATGGAAACCACTGATAGAGGAAATGTATGCTGAGATGAACAGAAGAAAGGCGCACCAAATCGAGGAGGGAACCTACAGCAATCACAGAGGCCAGATTAGCATCAGCAATCCAAGATTTAATGTGAATTAGAGAGCGGGAAGTAAAACTAGACATGGTAATGGCATAAAGAACCACTTGTTAATTACTATTATTTATTAGATGAAAAAAAGAAAGACATCCACAGCTGGATATAATAGTGTATATAAATGTTCCACAAAGTTTTGGGGTTCACAATTTAATCATGTATTATTAGTATTAGTCCTCCATTAGCCTGGATAATTAAGTGGAATTATTTTGTATGCGTTGGACATGCCATGCGCAACCTTTATTTTATTGCAGACCAGATTATATGTAGTCTTCTTTTGACTTATGCCACATAAATAACTAAAGAGTGTGTGTAGCGTGTAGCGAGTGTAGAATCATGTTTGTGTCTTCTCAACTAATCACTTGCATTTATTTTTACGAGGTAGTCTATCAAAATTATGCCACTATCGTTATTTTATACCTACACATGATCAAGAACCTGCAATCTGTCTACCATGTCTGTACAGTACAATTGTGTATAATTTGTAATATAATTGTAAGCTGTTTTTGTTGACCTTATGAATGGACGTTCTGCGTTTACCATTATATCAGCTGTCTTGAATTCTTACTGGGATATGAGCTTATCTGAGCCAGCATCTGCTGGAAGTTGTTTTACTTGGACACTTACATGGAATACCCTGTGAAGTTTGTCTCCTTCGCAAAAAGGAATCTCAATTCTGTTACCTAAAGAGAACAGATTCTAGTCTTGTAATGGCTCTCGTATCTTTGTTCCTTCAACAATTGATGCACATACCTGGGAAGGGAAGTGATAAAAGCTTCTCTCATTCTCAACGTGTGCAGTGCAGTGTATTGAATGAACCAAATTACATGTGTTGGTGAAGCAAATGGGGCTGACGAAAAGAGGGATGATATTGCATGGATGATTGATGACTCTTTTATAATTAGGTAGAACTTTATGGATTTTAAATTTTAATTGCTCTCGGCAAAAAAAGGAAGTAATTGCGAAAAAATTGATTATTTACTACCTATATTTTGAAGGTTTCAAACCCCAGGGCTGGCAAGGAAGAAGATGCATGAGGTTTGATCTCTATTGTGTAGGTCAGTTTTTGAAGGGGACAGGAGAGGATGTCGATTCAAAAACCGATGGACTATCCTTATAACCTTAAAAGAAAAGGTAGAACATGCATGTTTGGCCTGTAAACCGTATTGATTATCACTAATCTTTACCCAGAAAAACTATGACCAAACTCAGACAGTGAACTCGTGGACGTCCATTAGGAGTTCGACTTTTAACAAAAACACAAGCACTCCACTGCATACGCGCCATGTCTTTGTAGTGCAAGCAAAGCTGTCAGCAATTTCTGGACACGCCGGCCCAATAAGAACCCGCCTAGCCAGTTGCCACACCACTCTCTGTCAATACTCAATAGATCAGAAACTGGGAGTTGGAGGAGTGGCAATGGCAAAAGTGGTGGTGGTTTTCGACTTTGACAAGACCATTATTGACTGTGATGGTGATAATTGGGTCGTATAAGAGTTAGGTTTCCATGACTTGTTCGCTCAGCTCCTTCCTACTTTGCCTTGGAACCATCTCATGGTTAGTTCTTAAATATGTATCACTGATTTACATTAGTTTATCACACATTATTAATGTCAATGTTGCTTGTAATTGGCAATGACCTTTTTACAAACGGGGTTCATAACACCCTTGATTCTTTGATATATAGTAGTAGGAGAATGATTTCCTTTCTATTTTACCAAGGAAAAAACAAATAAATGTTGCTGCTTTTTGTCTGCTCTATATAATTTTTATTATTATTATTGGTTCTGGAACATTAGAGGGATTGATTATTTAGTTCTAAATTTCGTTTTTCTTTGTAAATATCAGAGACTGATATGCAGCTAGTGTTTTTCAGGATAAGATGATGATGGAGCTCAACTCCTGAGGGAAGACAATACGGGATATTGCTGAGTGTTTGAAAAAAGTCCCGGGATTATCTCTGCAATTAAATCAGCCCGTGCTTCTGGGTACTGTAACACAACTGTTTCTTCTTCTTCTTTTTTGGTCCAGAGGGAGGCTCAAGTCAATGGGATTTAGGCTAGTCCTTCCTCGGTCCCTAAACTCCAATCCCACCCCTTCCAGGGTTTTGGTTTGAACCTGAGACTTCCTAGTGGAACGCGATATTCCTCACAGTTAGGTGTCGCCTTTGAGACATGCCTCAACTGTTATTTTCAGTGATACACATAACCATGTTAGGATAAATTGCACAATTGGTCTTTCAGGTTAAGAGTTGATACCAAGACTGTCCCATATTCTGATTTTGCCAGTTTATGTCCTAGGGGTTCGAGAATATGATGTATCAGCTCACAAATTCTTAATGCTGTACAGAAAAGAAAAAAGCATTGCATGCATGGATTGCTCGGGTGTGATTTAGCGATTCGAATGACTTCTTTATAGAGACATTCTTGATACATTCGAAAAGAAAAAGGAACCAGAAAAAATTCAACCAAGTCAAGAGAATACTATAAAGAGAGTTTGAGGCTATAATATCATGTCAAACACAAGATTCTGGTGTGAATACTCTCTTTATGAGAATTGCTTTCTTTAAATTGAGACTGGAGCGCATTACAAGGCTAAAACTCAGCCATTATATCGGACTATACAAGATAAGAATAAAGTCCATCAATTATATACCTATATAATAAATATTTCTATATATAGCTAGACTGTGTTTGTTTTTGATGTAATTATTGTGGTTGTGGTTGGAAAAAAATGATTTAAAAAAAAAAACACTTTTTCTATGGTTTGTGTATATATTTTGAGTGTTTGGTTAAAAGTGTGGTTTGACTTTATTGTTGTTAAAAACATGTTTGGTTAAACCTGTGGTTGTGGTTGCTTTTGTATCCAAAATGACGAAAAAGAACATAAATAAAATAATTATTTGTGTTAAGAGAAAATAAAATATTTTGTCCATATAAATACCAGCAAAATATTAAAAGCGTGATTTGTTATTACAATTAAATATTATTGTCCCATCAAATTATTTGCAATGTCATCATGAATATAATTTATACGCAACGCCTTCTAGTATCCAGTTATTTGTGATTGTGGAACAACATCGAGAAAAGTATCTGAAGGAACAAAATCAAGATGACTATCAAACTTGTTGAATGTAACAACTTTAATGCTACCAGGAATGCAAGCCAATGTTTGCATTGCCTAGTATTATAAATATTTCTTCAATTTTAATGTCAATGAAGATAATGATAATATATTAATATATGATGTATAGCATTACAGTTGCCAGAAGTTTAGATAAGGAAAACCTTCAGTTTATATTCTACAGAAAAAAGCTTATATGTCACTATGAGACCTGTGAACGAAGAATATTTACAAGCATATAAAATACAAATACAAGAAAAATGACCATAATATTGAGGACAGATAGGACTAATTAATTTTTTAATAAAGGTTATAGCATTTTCTGAATAGCAGCCATGATAAAAACAACTGCGAGTTACTTTTGCTTATCTTGTGTGTGGAACGTAATTTATGTTGGGCTATAAAATTTGAAAACGTGAAAACATGAGTAGGTGTTAACCAAACAGTAAATAAGATAACACGTATTAAACCATCATTTTTGCCACTGATTTTCTTAGAAATGACTTTGCTAATGACAAGTTTATCATCATCGAGAATCAGAAAATGACAAAAGAACACTCGAGGCCTTGAACCACGCATAGCACCCTCAACCACCCCGTTGTCATGAGTGGTAGGAGAGCCCCACCATCCTGGACATTTCATGGCGGTTTGTGATTTCATTTTTTATGCCAAAACTCAAGATCCATGTTCTTCATGAAACTTCTCCAGCTTTGCCACACAAGAATAATACCTAATGCTAGAAGAATATCCTGCTATTATATCTAACAATATTGACGCTCCATTTGGCTACAGTTAACCACTCATTATACTTTTTAAGTGCCAGCTCGGCTCTAAACACTGCATTTGGCTCTCATACAAAGGAGATAGTTTAGAAGAAATCCAAACCAAACCACTGGTGCTCAGGTCTTGTCGCAGTTATGAGGCTGAGGGAAATATAAAAATTCCAAAAAGGTTCCCATCATTCAATACCATCTGTAATAGGAAAGGGACTTTCCACTGGTCACAGCATCAGCAAGCTTAAATTACCAAAAAAAAAAAAAGATTAAAAACCTGCCAAAAAGCTTGCTCTCATACCTTATTAAGAAAGTCATGGCTGAATTGACATGGAACCCAACAAGAAGAAATATGTATACTTTAAAACCTGTGAAAATGCAAGTTCATCGCCCAACCTTTATTGTCGCTATCATTATTTGCTTATCAGTGTAAAAAAAAATTATTTCAAGGATTTACAACTGAACCCCTCCTCTCAACCTCAACTAACGTTTATGATACAAATAAAAGAATGGCAACATCTGCTTCTTTCTAAATATTTTTCCCTTGTATCTTTCCTCTTGACTTCTATCTACATTCTTCTAGCAATCCTCCAACATTTATAATCCCAACCAATCAAAGAAATTAAAAACTCCTCCAATAAATAGATTACAAAAAGCATTCTCCCCTTCCCCGGCCATTCATATCCTTTTAAACTTCTAGAGATATGCGTGTTTTTATTGGTTTTAACTTCAAACCCATGCTTTCCGGCGATAGAAGCTCTGGCAAGATGCAAATTGGACTCAGAGGACTTCTTGGACTAACACTCAACTTAGGTGGCCTGTACATACCGTATCCCATGAGAAAGTATTCCAGTGGTATTAACATGGCATGGGGCTGCTCCTCTGTCACCATTGACCCACATGCCTGAACCTGTAGGGAATAGTTTCAATAAATAAAACGTGATGCCAGAGTCCCGGGTACACACACAAACCAAATTTTAAAAGTAATGGAAATAGACCTGTAATGCATACCTCAACTAAGGCACTACATCTTCTGTCAAGTTTTGAGTTCATGTCAAGAGCCTCAAAGTGAAACGGAGAGCTCTCACCAACATATATTAGTGAGCGACACCGTAGTTTTCTCAATCCATCACTAATGTCTTGTCTCCTGCAAGAAACCAGTGAATAACGAACTTAAGTTGCATTGCATAGCATGTGTTTGGCATAGCTGCTGCATAACATGTGCCACCTATCTATGGGCATGAAGAACACAAAGCAGTGCCCCATGGCATAAAAAACAATACTCAACAAACACAAAGGGCTTGTATGATTTAAGCTTGTTAGATGGGGGCAAACGCAAGAAAAACTAAAAGGAGAACAGGCATTACCCATTCATTGCTTCAAGAAATCGCCACACATTTAAACCCTGCCTCTCATCCAGCAACTGACAAAAGAAACACACACGCCATCAAGTGTGAGTATATGTTCTCGACTGCCAATAATCAGTTGATTTCAAGTTCTGGTTTTATAAATGGAATCAGAAAATGAATAAACAAATGGATAGGCAAGGCTGATGACTAACTCTTCTGCAGGCCTGGACTCCATCTGATTCTGGTACTTGAGCACTACCACGAGCTTCCTGCTACATTGTTTAGAATCAAATCATCAGAACAAACCAATTGCAGATAGACTTAATTTATGAACTAGAAGCACAAGAGTACCTTGCTGAAATACCGCTTAAGTAATAATTCCTTCACTACTCCACACATGCCGTAATAGTATAGTAAATTAGACAAGACCTGCAAGTAATTTAAGAACACATGTAAGAATAAGAAGGAGAATAGGATAACTTGACCGACAGCAGATCACAAAAAGAACTGTTACAAGAATAAGAAACCTTGTTATACAGCCATTCTGTCCAAGAGGGTGCATTGCATAGAGGGGAAATAAGTATCAAGCCAAGAACACGTTGTCTATATTTCATCTGTGGCCAAAGCAAAATAAAAACACCAGTAAATCCCAGGTCAAAACAGAACTTGGAATCATCAAGTAGAAAATCATGTGAACCATGCCAAAGATGAAAGCATACAGCAAATAAGGTAAGAATGTAAGCTCCAGCAGTAACCCCCATACACATCACTGCATCAAGTCTGAAAAAGAAAAGAAATGTGACAGAACGAAAAAAACCCATCAGATTATTCCCCACCATAAACTAAATAAAGAAACAACAATGTCCATGATATACAAAAGGAGACAGTCGAGGCCTTCTGAGCATGCAGTGCTATGCCTGGATAGGCCATCTAAAGAAAATTTTAAGCATGTCTAACAACATGTGCTTACCCAAAATAGTTGAGAACATCAGCAATTTGGTCTGCCAAGTCATCAACAGAAAGCAAAGGGTCATCAGGACTAATTGTGGCAGCTCCCAACTGCAATAACTCTTGAAGAAAGTGCCACATAAGAAACACAGGGAAAGCATAGCGTTCCACAGAACCAGAAATTAAAGCAGTGCGGGCATGCAACACGTTCAGAACCGAGATATGCAATCAGTGGTCAAGCTACAAACCTCATGCCCAGGAGGACTGATGTGATATATGCAAAAGTTGTGAAGGAGCAACGAGCATGCTTCAGGACAAAAGAACAATCCTTGAAAACAAGAAATATCTGCTTGCATGGTGCATAGAAAGAAGTTTAAGTTAGAGCATGGTTGACACTTGGCAGCATGTCTCCAAAAAAAAAGAAAGCTCAGTAAAGTCTATGGTATTTTCAGAATCATGCTCCATCTTCAGTTCCTAATCCACAATGTGTGAATTTTCATTCAAGTTGCATCTGTGAGCTTAGAAGCAAATATTCTAATGAGACATGGACATAAATCTCTTTAAGTTCCCACATTATTGGACAACTTTATATATTTCTCCACATGTATTTTTCAAAACAAAAGATACTTCGACATATGCCAAATGCCAGTTAATGAAAACTTGAGAAGTTGAATGCGAAAAAAAGCAATGCAAAGTCACATATGCATAAAAACCAAATATCTATAATCAGCATGACAGACGGAAAAAATGAAATGAAATATACAATCGTAGTTTACTTACGATTTAGAGCTAAATCAGGATAAGTAACGAGAGCGGGCTTGTCTTGGTCTCCATATACAGAAACCGACACATAACCACAGCAAGTTTCAACAACATACTCCTGCAAAATTGAAATTCAGTCCACAAAACACTCAAAAACAAACAAACAAACCACTACCCTCATAATTACAGGTTCATCGAATTTGGTAACAAGATCAATGCATAAACCAACCAAAACCCTTTTCTAAACAGATACAAAGCATTCAAAAGGTAAACCTTTGATGAAAAAAGGACCACTTCCTTTTACCTCTCACTTGCTCCACAAAAAAAAGCAAGTTTTATGCATGCCCAAGTTAAGTATATTCTACAAGCAGATGGAAACTTCCATGTGCATCACTTCTTTTTCAAAAACAAACCTCAACTAATTCGCCCATTTGGCATACAATCATTACTCAATTAACGAAATGCAGGTCTTCACATAATAAACCATATCATTTATTACTACAAGAATCAAACAACAAAAAAATTTCTTTATTGTTTAATGTTTACCAAACCAAGAACCCAAAAACAGAAACGGAAATGGAAATCTACAAGAATTAATTAATTTCCACATCATTCAAAAGAAAAAAGAAAAAGAAGACTGAAAGAAAACCTTGCCAGGATTCCTTTCCTTGTCCCACATTTTCTCAGAAACCAAACAAGTTTCAAGAAATCAAAATATCAATATATATATATATATATATATATATATATAAAAATGTGAATGTACCTTTCCACTAAGAGAAGGAGTCTCCATATCAATGGAGACTGAGTCACTTGAATCTCCCATTTCTTGATATTTCCCTCGTTTTCTTCTCTCCCTCTGTGTTTTTTTTTTTTTTTTTTTGCCTTCTACTTCTCTTAATTTGAGGGTGCGGTGGGCTTGTCTTCCCTGCTTTATATATCAATTATTTTTCCTTCTGTCAATCATTTATTCATTTTCTCTTTCTTTTAAAAAAAAATAAATAAATGAAAGAGTTAACTCGAGAGCGAGTCACCGACGCTTGCAGAGAACTCACGAGAGGCCCGTATCTAACTTAAGCTCTGGTTAATTTTAACCTGGGTTGGAGACCGACAGTTTCTTAAAATTACTATTTTGTCCCTTTTTTCAATGGACAGGAGCTGCTACTTCTTGATATAGTTTCTTCGAGCATGGTGTTGTGTTACAGATTTCTACTTTCTACTATGATTAGTGCGTGGATAGTAATATGGAGCAGGTTAATTTTTAAAAATATTTTTTTATATTTTATATTTTTTAATTTCAACACGTTAAAATATTAAAAAATATAAAAAAACATCAATTTAATATTTTTTAAATAAAAATATTTTAAAAAATAAAAATCACTGAGCTGTCAAACGGGCACTAACTTGTTTCTATTGTTTCTTACACTACTACACGCACACTGTTCCATTTATTGCATAGTATGTGATTAGTCCGTGGATAGTAATATGATTAGTGCGTGGATAGTAATATGGAGCAGGTTAATTTTTAAAAATATTTTTTATTTTTTAATTTTAACACGTTAAAATATTAAAAAATATAAAAAAAACATTAATTTAATATTTTTTTTAAATAAAAATCTTTGAGTTGCCAAACGGGCACTAACTTGTTTCTTACACTACTACACGCACACTGTTCCATTTATTGAATGGTATGTGACCTGGCGAGCTAGAAAAAAAAAATCTTGGCACTGAAAAAAAATTAAGAGACCACAGAAGAAAAAAATTTTAAAAGAAAAAATTGGGATTTAAATCATAGACTCAAATAAACATCATATGAAAAATTGAATAAATTTATCTTATCCCACAACATCATACACATTAAACAAAGAAACAAAAACGGAGTGATTAAGAAAAAAAAATATTAATTTAAAAGAAAAAAGCAACAAGGAGGGTAAAAAAAATATAAGGGGAAGAAATGACTCAAACAAACTTTGGCGTGTTTATCGACATGCAACTCATGCATGAGACTATGATGATTTTTAAAGAAACCTGAAAAAATGATAGAATATACAGCGTCAAATGATAAAAAAAAAAAACCAATATCACTCGAGTTAGCTTTTTGAACATGTCACCTTGATTATGAGCTCGACACAAGCCTGCTAGCAATAACCACGACTCTCAATTTACAACTAACTTGGTATTGGAGGATAAAACTAAAAAAAAAAAGAGTTAATTGGACAAAAATCCCTTAAGAAATAGTAATATAAAAGAATGAAGGTCAAATGCTAAACAAAAAAAAAAATGGTTTTAGTCCAGGATGAATTAAAAAAATTAAAGTTTATAAAAAAAATCAAGATAAAAATCATACAATATAAAA
>Ga0325410_1003454_pt1 | contig 17845 bp, 9 predicted proteins | sample PopdelMetagenome_16_FD_206182 | JGI IMG/M metagenome (GOLD analysis project Ga0325410, IMG submission 206182) | Populus deltoides microbial communities from Bellville, Georgia, United States - Xylem-PdIQD-R3 | ecosystem: Host-associated > Plants > Phyllosphere > Stem > Wood/Secondary xylem...
ACTCGAGTTGTGTGTTCTATCGATTCATAATTAAGAAAGAAAATGGTGATGAGTTTGTTTGCTTGTTCAAGCATTACCCTCACAAATGCGGCTGTTTTTCCTTCCTAACATATCTAGACAAGAAGTTTTAATAAAATAACACAGTAAATAAAAAAAAACATTCGAGGAATAACATAGTTTAATTTTTTAATTTTTAGGAATAGTTGTCAGTTTTTACTTGAAAATATATATAAATATTTTTTTATATTAATAAATTAAAATTATAAAGAATACATTAGTTCAAAGTGTCTCTATTGGCAACCCAAACTACAGTTTGAACTGGTATTTTCCCATACCATATGCCCAAGTATCTGTTTCTGGACTTTCCAGGGCTGAAAAATCCTAATTCATAGGTTCCATCTGCTGAAACTATGGTATCGCCATCCCTGATGAACTGAGTTGTGTTTATGATGTCAATGGCTGTGGCCGTTTCTCTATTCAGCAATGAAAAGAAGCAAAAAAGAAGTGTGGGAATGTAACCCATCGTTCCTTCTATGGTTTTTTTCTGTAGCTCAGTTAATGAATGGCTTAGATGTGAAAATATTCATATTTATAGCCACAACTTCTTCACCACGAAAGCGATGTTCCATTTTTGACATAAAAGCCGAAGCTAGCTATATAATTTTCTGTGAGGTCATATTCTTCATCTATGACTGAACAATCATCTTCAAGGACTCCATTTTTCTCATTCCTAACGAGCAGAGGATTCCATTCACATGTTATTCAGGCAACCTCTCTCTCCTCACATTCTTAAGGGGGAGATAAAGACATTTTTAGATTGTTATTATTATTATTATTTCATTATCTGTGGCATCACCCTTTCCGATGGACTGAGTTGTTTTTATAATGTCATTAATGGCTATTGCAGCTTCCATATTCAGCAATAAAAAGAAGCACAAAAGAAGTATGGGAGTTTAATATATTGATAAATTCATGATTTTTTCTACAGATCACTTCGTTATTGTAATGGCTCTCGTAGACGTGAAAATATTGTTCTTCAAAAACTGCATGTTAATCTAAAGCCCAGATGAGGGATCGTACACTTTTATGAAACTCGTTGGATTCTTGACTTTATGGTGTTGTTTGCCCACCTTTCAAACCTGTGTCTTTTAAATAGATAAACTTTGTTTTTTAAAATAAAAAATATTTATTTTTATATAATATTTATAATATGTATAGGCTTGTATAATATTTATTTTTTTCCTTTATTTTATTCAATTAATTTAATGTATTTTTGTTTATTTATATTAATGTTTGAATGAATAAAAAACTATTTTAATAAATAAGTTTAGCAAACACAACCCGTTAAATATCCCGTATTACAAGATTAAATATCTTGATTTATTCATGTTTCTGAATTTTTCTAGTTTTGTTATCGTTTATAACTAGTTTTTTATTTATTAACCCACATAGTTCTTGATTTATCTGATTATATATTTATATAAACTTGTTTGTTTTCACTTAACATTTTTTTTTAATTACAAATAAGCATTGAAAAAATTTCTATATATAATTTTTTTAATTGAAAAAAATATCTAACTCAAGATGAAACAAGGATAAAATAAGTAGTTAATTAGCCATCACTTGTCATTGGACCTACTTGAATTCAATGCTGCCACATGAAAGAAGGCGTTAATCACGTTGAATTTGCTGGACCATACTCAGCAGAATAAATGCAATCCAACATGTTCCTCAGTCCTTGCAAATCATGAAAGAAGGCATTGAATGTTAATCACGTGGAGTTTGTTGGACCTTACTAAGCAGAATATATACAATCCACGTGGTCCTGCCTCGATAAAGCGTGTTACAATCCAAGTGTTACAAAATATTTTTTAATTAAAAAAATATTATATTTTTATTCTTTAACACCAGGATATTAAAATATTTATATAAAAAATTATTTAAAAAATATATTGAGCCGCAACAACAAAATCTCAGGACAGCATGTTTCTCGTATGGAATAAGGAATACATTTAATTATCATTGACAAATATTCTTGTATGAATACCTAACCTATAGGTCCTGGGATATTTCGGATCAAGAGTAATATTTCAGCTGCATTAATGTAGAGGTAACTTTTGCATTTTCGTTATTTTTTTCATCCTTTTATCAATTATGCCATTAAATGCTGTTAAATATTGAGATTGTGTGAATTTTGAAGGGTGTAATTTAATTAATTAGATCCTGAATTTACTCTTTAGAGATCAGGGTCACTGGAAACTTATATAATCGTTAACTTCAAGGACTGTAGGATTAGTTGAAGTGTGTATAAACTGGCCCGAGCACCCACATTAATCTAAAACAAAAATTGACATGTGTCACTTGTTCACAACATGAATCTTTCACTAATATATATTTTGGTTCATAAATGTTTTTGAGGATTTTATTTTGGTCCCTATATTATACTTTGTTTTATAGAAAAGTCCTTCATTGAAAGTTTTTTTTTTAATCATATTTTACACTCGTATACAATTTAGTTCCTAAATGATTTGTCTAAGTTAAATCCCTACATATCAAATTATAAATTTAGTTAAAATTAATCAAATAATTAAAATGAATTGATGAATAAGGTATGATTTAAATGGATTTAAAAATATATACTCATTAAAATTAATAAAAAAAAATGAAGTAAAAACAATTCTCATATCATAATATCAAATCTTCCAAGGCTATTGGCTTTGATAATATTATTTATATTGATCCTATAGATTTCTTTGGTGAAATACGGTGCCTGTAGCATAGTTCTAGTGTTCAGCCTCAAGTTCTCCTTGCTCATCATCATCATCTATATTTGTATTTTATTATTATTTTCGACCATGGTGCTTTTATATTTCTTATCACGTCATATGGTAATCTCCGAAGTACTTAGATATACGTTTCGGCTAATAGTAGATCACTTTAGTCTATTTTTGATAAATTTGGAAATTTTCATGGACTCACTTCATTAAAAAAAAAATATTATTTTGGATATAATAATCTTAAAAGAATTTAAATATTTAATATTTTTTCGTGTCTATTAAAATCATATAGAACTCACTAGATTAGTGACTCGCATGACATACCAAAAATATTTCAACCCGAAAAACAAATTTTAGTTATTATTGAAATACTTTTTTCATTGTTTTGTAGAATTTTAGTAATTATTTTTCAAATTTGTTGTTCAATTTCAAATAAATGTGTAGGATTGATTTTAATTATTATTTTTATTTTATTCCATTTAGAATATTTTTTTGTAAATTTAGGATTAAAAATATTATCACTTAGAAATAATTTTGTTGAATTTTAGTTGTTATTGTAATAAGTTTTGCATTATTTTGTTGAATTTTAGTTTTTGTTTTCAATTTTGTTGTTCAATTTCAATATTTAAATGTGTAGGATTAATTTTAATTATTATTTTGAATTTATTCCATTTAGAATATTTTTTTTGTAAATTTAGGATTAAAAATATTATCACTTAGAAATAGTTGTGTTGAGTTTTAGTTGTTATTGAAATAATTTTTGCATTGTTTTGTTGAATTTTAGTAATTGTTTTTCAAATTTTTTTAAAATTCAAATAAATGTGTAGGATTAATTTTAATTATTATTTTGAATTTATTCCATTTAGAATATTTTTTTTTTGTAAATTTAGGATTAAAAATATTATCACTTAGAAATAGTTGTGTTGAGTTTTAGTTGTTATTGAAATAATTTTTGCATTGTTTTTGTTGAATTTTAGTAATTGTTTTTCAAATTTGTTCAAAATTCAAATAAATGTGTAGGATTGATTTTAATTATTATTTTTAATTTATTCCATTTAGAATATTTTTTTTGTAAATTTAGGATTAAAAATATTATCACTTAGAAATAGTTGTGCGAGTTTTAGTTGTTATTCAAATAATTTTTGCATTGTTTTGTTGAATTTTAGTTTTTTTTTTTCAATTTTGTTCAATTTCAATATTTAAATGTGTAGGATTAATTTTAATTAATATTTTGAATTTATTCCATTTAGAATAATGTTTTTTTTTTGTAAATTTAGGATTAAAAATATTATCACTTAGAAATAATTATGTTGAGTTTTAGATGTTATTGTAATAATTTTTGCATTATTTTGTTGCATTTTAGTTTTTTCTTTCTCTCAATTTTGTTGTTCAATTTCAATTAAATATGTAGAATTAATTTTAATTATTATTTTGATTTTTTATATTAATTTAGACTGTTTATTGAAATTATTGAAATTTTTCTTTTATAAATTTTTATTTCAAAGAAAAATTTAAATGAGAAAGATTTGATAATAATATTATAAACAGGGTTAGAAAGAATTACACTAGATAATATGAAATTCATAAGAAAATTAGAAGACACATGTTTCATTGAAATTTCTAAAAAATCAAAGAAATTATAACACGATGCTCATTTTATAGATGCCTTGCTGAAACATATAGTGCAGATAAAGATTTATTTATGTTTAATTACTTTAGTTTGTTTTTAAATTTAAAAGATGTTTTGTATGTAATTGGTTTGCCAAATCGATGAGGAACCAGTTTCAGGTATAGATATTAGTGGTGAAGAGACATGAATGCAGTATCTTGGTATTGATGGTTGTACAACGTATAAAGATAAAGCAGAGGCAAGAAAAAGAAAATCCTCTGTTCGTATGTCTTGGTTGAAAAAAGAAATTCAACATATTCCTAATGACATTGACATGAACAAGCCGGATCTTGTCACAAACGCGAGAAAGGAAAGGTTCGTTGTTTTATGAAGATCAACTTGGTCACAGCAGACCCTTGTTAACTCGAAAATTAATTCGTTTGTTTCCCAACCTAACTTAAACAAGTAGGTAACTTATTGTGGTTATGGCAGTATGGCTTACTGGCTGTGAAAACTACCTAGATTAAGGTGTGTTTTCCAAATGTAATCTATCATCATCTTTCACACTCTTCAGGAATTTGAGAGGCTATCAGAGAACAACTGACAGTGACCAGCATGTGTTAGGATCTTCTTGCATTAAAGATAACATATCTGATCACTTTTACGAGGCTAAGATTCATGTAAGATTCCAAGTTCAAATATAATTTACAATTTCAAATCAGTGGAATGTCTCTTCAAATGATAGTGTACCTATTACAATTTTTCTCCCCCTTTTGTTCTGATAATACCAGTTCCGACAACAGGACACTCTGCCTTGAATGGATGCTCTCTAACAATCTAAAAGTAATGGTGCAGTTGGCTACTAATCATACAATTATTATCTCATAAGTATTGACTAGATGGGACTTGAGATAATACACATTCAAGAGAGAGAACCGGTCTTTAAGTCATGTATTCAATCTCTAGAATCCCATCAAAGCAAGAATTATGTCAAATATGCCACCATTCATCACAGCCCTAATTAGCTTCTGCTTTTCCGGTGTATATGGTGGATATCTGACAGATGCATCTCCACTGAAACTTCTGTACAGAACTGCCTTCTTGTGACTGAAAGCATCAAAAGAAAATTTACCATGGTACGATCCCATTCCACTCTCCCCAACTCCTCCAAAGGGTAAACTGGAAACTGTCACCTGCAGAATTTGAAAGTCTAGCTTCAAATAGACAATTCGGTCATGCATAACAGTGTTACTTACTGTACAAATTTTGGAACTGCTTCTAACTATAAAAAATTGAGTCCTATTCCCTCCCCTTTTCTTTACAGGAGTGAGTACAGTTGGACTCGATGCAGAGCGGTAATGTCTGTCAGCACTAACAACACTGCAGACTATTTAATAGTTTGGGGATCTTACAATCTATTTGAGGAGACAAGTGACTTAGGCTGCATTTCAGCATCAATACACGATACTAAATTTTTTTGGAAAGCGCATCATTATATGTGGGTCATAAGTAAGAGATGAATACATATATGTGGGTCATAAGTAAGAGATGAATACATACATGCAGCACAGTGTCATTGATGACCATTCCTCCAGAGGACACACTTTGCACAAAGTTATTCTTTAGCTTCTCATTGTTGGTGAAGAGATATGCAGTAAGAGGCTTTGGTTTTGAATTTATCAGATCAATACTGTCTTTCACATTTTCAACCTATCAAATCACAAATAAAATGATTAATAGTCGAAGAGTCTTGTCTCTGATTATATCAAGCATGATTGCATAGTGTCACTCTTTACTCACAGTGATAATAGGAAGCAATGGCCCAAATATCTCTTCTTGCATCAGTTGAGAGTCCCCAGGAACATCTAAGAATATTGTTGGAGCAATCTTTCTGCAATAGAAGGATAAGTCTTGAAGTCATGTTTTGTCCTATGTATCATTGTTGAGTTATATTCTAGAAGCATCAATCTGCCAAGAAAAGTATCAAACCCACAATTTCTTCTGATTCCTTTGTCCTCCAACAACAATTTTGTTGAAAACCTTGTAATCATCCATGAGACTTTCCAAACGTGAAAAATGATTTGAGCTCACAATGCAGGATATGTCTTTCGATTCCATTGGATCTGTTCCAAAAAATTCCTCTATCCCTTTCCTTAGTGCATCTATCTGTTCAGCAGGCATGCATCAAGAATAAATCAGTTTAAAGCGAACAGAAAGGGTAAGATTTAACTAATAACATCTAAAATATGAAGCAAAATTTTCATTGATATTGTAACTAATGACAAAAAAATGGAGTAAATGATGAATCAAATGATACCCTTGTTTCTTAAAATGGATGTAATTTTCTTGACAAAATAGATAATCGTACCAACTTTGGGGCAAACTCTTTTGTTGTTATGATATAATCAACACTAATGCAAGCTTGTCCATTATTCAATTGCCACTTGCCTGCAATGATCCTCCTTACAGTAACCTTCACATGAAACCAATTAATTCTGTAGGGAAAAGAATCCATGATTGATGCATACTCAAGCTATGAACTTCATGTTCTTACTTGTAAGTCAACATCAGAATCAATAACAGCCGGGCACTTCCCTCCAAGTTCTAAGACAACAGGAGTAAGGTGCTTTGCTGCAGCAGTCATGACAATGCGCCCTACTCTTGGACTCCCTGAAAAGTAAAAAAAGGGCCACTTTAGCTAAATGTCAGATGTAGAGACCTTTCTTCATAAATACTAGCTGGCTAGCGGCATCAAGTCTTGGACTTTGTACTTGCACAGTTGTACCTAGTATGCAAAATCAAATGGACGCTATTAGGAGTAATGAAAATTCAAAACATGTTTATGAAATGCCTTTGGAACAACAATCAAAGATATATTTTCCTTAAATTTTTTTATTCAACTTTTTGGAAAGTCATGAATAATAGTAGAGGAATTCTGATACGAAGAACAAGTGCAAGGAAAAGTAAATGGAACAAGAAGAATTTCAATAAAAGAATCTTCATGGAGGCACAAAGTGAAAATTATGTTGCTGGAACTTGAACGAGTTCTGGAATCAGGTTTGGGGCTTGAACTTGGTTTTTCTGAAGTTACCTAGACTTTTCCGCTGATTTCAAGTGTCCAACTGTTGTATCCTTTGAATGAGTATTCTTATGCAAAATAGGTACTTTAGACTAAAATAAAGATTTGAAGTAACAAATGTTTAATGGATTGTCTGACATCATCCTATTTACAAGACCTCTAGATAGTGTTTTCTGTTAGGGTTAAGTTAAATTATGTTTTCCACTTTTTGATTCGATAGGAGGTGTTATTAACACCAGCTATAGATTGTAATGCATGCCAGTGGAGAAATGTTGATTGGTGTTCAATCCATGAACCTGTACAGTCAGAGCATTTCAAAATTAAAATATTCTAGTGTCGAACCTGTGTAGAATATTTTGTCCCACTTCTGATCAAGCAATGCAGTTGTTTCAAGAACACCTCCCTCGACTACTCTTACAGCAGATCTGTCTAGATATTCCTCAAATAATTTTGAAAGCAGTGAAGAAGTAGCTGGAGCAATTTCTGAAGGTTTTAATACCACAGCATTTCCAGCTGTGATAGCCCCAATGACTGGTTTAACTGACAACGCTGCAAGATTGAAAGAAAGGCCAATAGAAAGTGCAATATATTATTATTATTATTATTATTGTTTTTCCTATTTCAAGGACTTTTCATGTGATTAACATTATCATGAAGCTAAATGGTATCCTCTAGCTTCCCAAGTGAAAATCATTTGTGGATTGATTTTTTTCATTATGCATAACTGAGAATCATGTTTTTTGTGAAGAGTATGGATGCATGAATAGAACATAATTTTGTTAAAATAATTCTTATGTTCAACTTACAAAATGGGTAGTTCCAAGTTGAGATGACCAACACAGCTCCGAGAGGTTCTGACACAATTTCCGCTGAAGAAGGATAGGTTGCCATTGAGGTTTTGGCCTGAAATACGAGGGGAGATTGGAATTAAATTAGCTTAAACCTGATCTTACATGGATATAGTCACAACAGCACTTTACATTGTCAGTATGGGAGTGATTTTTACTGCAGTTCAGTTACCTTTTCTGGCTTCATCCACTGTTTCAATTCTTTAAGTGCCTCCTCGCAAGACGATTTTACCATAGCAATCTGTATCACACGTTGTGGGGAAAGATATGCAATGCATAAGTGAGTTGAAAACTGAAGATATAATATGCAATTTTTTGTACCGTAAACACTTGCAGATATTTCATCTGTGGTGATGACTGAAGTTGAACTGCGCTTCTTACCATCAAGACACGGTGTTTCCAAACACAAAAATGAGACTACACGAAAAATGCAAGCAAATAGATTTAAACCTCAGAAATAAAGGCTTCATATTCAGGCTTAGAGAGGTCCTTATAAAGGGCTTCACAAATATCCTTCTCCCTTTCCACAACCATCTTTTCAATACCCTTCAATTGTGACACTCTCCACTCATAACTCTTTGTCTTGCCAGTTCTGAAGCTTTCATTTAGTTCCTCAACTAGCAAAGCAGCTTCATTCGCATCAAAAGTTTGCTTCTTCTCCTCCATCATTACCGGTAGATTTGCAGAAGAGCTTTCGAAAATTCAAAAAATAAAAATACAGCATAAAAACTCGAAAAATTAAATTCAAATGAGGCAGCTGGGAATGAAAGCAAGCATACGAGAGGCAAATACAGAGCGATTTACGAATGGGGCTGGAGAGAGGGAACGAAAGGACAGCTTCGTGTTTATGATTGGTCTTCCACGGAGAGCAGTGGGTGAAAGCTCTCCTCGCACCAGTATCAACAACACTGTTCCACAAGACGGTAATAAAAGGTAATGAGCCAAGAAACATAGCAACTGTTTGAATCTGAATCCTAACTCCTTTTTCTTTGAAAGAGTATTAGTGAATTACACCTTCATTTATCTCATTGGTCTAACAGTATCTATATGTTTGTAATTCAATTCCTCCTTAATTTCCTGCCTTCGTTCCATTCACGCTCACAAACATCACCTCTTCTAGACAACATAAATAAGTTTTGGAACCTTTCACACACATGCATGCCAAGAATATACATACAGACACGCACACGAATGCATGAAAGAAGCAGGAATTCACAAAAGAGTCAAGAATGAGAAGTACCTGAGATTTTGAAAGGGCTCAACACAGAGGCTTCTCATGATGGGGGGAGCTTCTGTACTGGGCTAGCAGAATAATGATAGTTAATGGGTTCATTCAATATCACCTATAAAGCATAAAAAACATGGGGAAACGGTAGACATGTGGAGGTTTCTCAGCCATGAAAGAAGAGGATAGTTTTGCAAGTTACTTGCTGTCCATGTATCTATCACGTACCTTCTGATTTCAAGAAAACCAACTGTTGTCCTCAAGGGGTCCAGAATTACTATTTTTTTGGAAGCTTTTCATATCAAGTTTTTGATCAACCGTGGCCTTCTAGCCAGCACGGCACCACCACAGTACTTGGTTGGTATCTGGCACCGAGTGGAATGGAAGGGACCACATAGGGAGCTCAAGCTCCCTTTTGCTTTTCTATGCTAACTTTGCTGGATTTGAAGCTGAACATGAAGTTCAGTTATACTAAACAATTATTGACATTAAGCATCGCGAAATTTAGGATTAAGGCACTAAGGAAGGATAGTGGAAATCGAGGTTAATTTGTGGGGTTTTTGTTACTAAAGGTAACATCATGACAGATATCTTGAAACAACTTTGAAGCATGCTAACACTTCATCGTTATAATAGTTACGTGTTTGTTAATGTGGTTATTTCTATTTTTTAAATGTGTTTTTTTATTTAAAAACATATTGTTTTTTTTAATTATTATATATACACACACACACGTGTGTGTGTGTTAATGTTTGTGTGGATATTCAAAATTTAGATAGAATATAAATATTTAAAGTTTTTAGATAATAAATAATAAATAAAATATAAATATTCAACTCTTGAATATTCATTACCATCCTTACCTTTTAAGTAAAAAAGTTAAATTTTTATACTATAATCTGCAATTTTTTTTGTGTGTAAAATGATTTTTGAATCTTAATATGTTATAATAGGTACTTGTATGTTATTATAGTTCGATGTATTTTTTAAAAGTATTTTTTATTTAAAAATATATTTAAAATTATAAAAAATATTATTTTAATAATTTTTAAAAGAAATGTATTTTTAAAAAGTATATAAAAGCAGAAATTATTTCCGTCTCTAAATTCATTAACAATTTGAAACCAATATCATCATAATCAAATCAGATTGGCCAATTTATCCAGTGAATTAGCCACTAAAATAGTCTGGTTTTTCAATTGGATTGTTTAAGCAATTGACATGATCAAGTTTGCATTAATATATTTCAATTCTACCCCTTAATTTTTAAATGACCAACAAAGAACTGACATTTTCATATTTATATTTCAATTCTACCCTTCAACTTTAAATGACTAACAAAGAACTGACATTTTCATATTTATATTTCAATTTTACCCTTTAATTTTAAATGACTAACAAAGAACTCACTGTTCATATTTATATTTCTCTCCCTTTTTTTTTTCCTTTCAAAACCCCACCCGCATATGTGATTCATAAATTAAAAAAAAAAAGAAAAAGAAGAAAGAAATCTCAAACACCAAATTGGAAAGGTAGGTTTACAAGGAACGTTTGAACATTGGGAAAATAGGAGGGCAATATTGCAAAATACTAAACTATAGTAATTGAAGTGAAACAATGATGAATGCATAGGAACAACAATAAAGTTTACCCTTGATAAAGAGAGCAGAACTCGAGGCCGGTAGTTTATGGAAGTTGGTCCTTGGTGTGGACTCTCCCTATTCCCTCGACGAAGAAACTCTCAACTCTTTTTTTCCCTCAGAAATTGATCCAACTTGGTTTTTCATCAATAACAGATTCTCTCTCTCCAAGTCGGATTTGCATCTAAATACCAGGTAAATTGAAAAATCTTTTCTTTGCTTTTTAGTGCCTGATTTTGTTCTTTGCAGCTGTTAATGGGCCATCTCGAAAATAATGGGAAACTGGGTTTTTTTTACATTCTTAGATAAGTAAATTCAAGTGGGTTTGGTTTTTTTTTAGGGTTTATGTTATATTTTTCAGTGTTCGCAAAGTGTTTGATGAAATGACCCTGCGAGAATTGTCATTTTGTTTTGTTAAGGTTCTAGTTTTTGTAAGAACTTCTGAATGTATGATACTATGATTTTCTTTTGTCTTGTTTAATAGAAAGGCATAATGATTGTATTCAAAGTAAGCTTGTGTGTTAATATCATCATGCATATTCAAGGTAGCAGTGTTTTGTACAAATTAAATGACTAATTATATGCTGATTTATTTATATATCACCCGTTAGTTGTCAAACTGGCTCTTGCCTTTGGAGGAATCTAAGTTATTGGAGTTAGGGAAATTTCTCATCTCATAGCATTATAAACAAAGCCCTATAGCCAGTCAATTTGCATTTTCAATCTGTTTCTCATAATCACATGGAAGTTGAGAAAAGTAGGCTTATTTTGTAGAAGAATATGCATGAAGAAGAAACAGAAGAAGAAACAAGGAAAGATTAGGGCTAGTTATTCCATTGTTAATATGTCACACAATTTTGTTGATTTTAGATTTGGTTTCATACATTGAAGTAGCTATCATGGAAGTCTCTAAGGAAGATGATTCACTTGTGCTTCTGGACCGAGCCTCTCGAGCAACAAGAGGAAAACGGTTAGAATTTCAAACCTTTTTATGTGATTTTCTCTTTAGAAAGGTACATGAGAAACATGATTTTTTTAGAAGAAAATCCCTAATATTCAGATTTTGATGCTTTTTTTTTTATGCAAGGATGACCAAGTTGATTGACGATGAACTTGAAGAGGACGAGTTGTTTTGGAACCAGGAAGCTCTTAAAGATGTAAGTAAATTTCATATCTTCAAAAAAAAAAAAAAAAGAGTAAAATTGTATCAGACTAAATTGGTTTCATTCAATGGTGATTTTACATATAACTATAACCAGGTCGCATGCGACCATCATGTCAAACTAAATTGGTATCATTCAATTGTGGTATTACGAATAACTATAATCAGGTCACATGATCTCTCTTCAGGGATGGTTCGTTGAAGGTAGCAGCTTGTGCTTCTTTTATTATTCATTTTTTTCCTTTTCTTGTAGCCATGAGGCCTGTAAGTTAAAACCCACAATTTTATAAAATGTTTTCTCATATATGTAGGAAGAGGATGATGATAATTATCAAGAGGAGGGAGAGGCTGTTGATGAGTTTGATAGTGACTTTGACGAAGACGTGAGTATTTTTTTACTGTTGTACTTTGTGTATATATATTTGTCACCTCTAACTAATCTTAATGCAACGATTGTGGTTTTCAACTTCTTAGCCAACATGAAAATGTTACTACTTACTTTTGTGCTTCATATTGGTGCTAGGAGCCTGAGCCAGATGAAGCAGAAAAGGAAGTAGAAGAAAGGTTTGAAATCTATCAGCTGAAGCAAGCTATAACTACTTCTAATCTGTTGAAATTTCTAATTCTTGATCAATTTTTAGGCCGCAGAACAAGAAGCGGCTTATATTTCCTGGAAAGACTTTACCAAAGAAGAAAACAAAAAAGAAAGACCTTTCAAAATTAGATAAGCTTTCCATGAATGAAAAATCAACTCAACAACCTGCTACTCCTGACCATCAAGATGCTCCTGATGACGTAGAAGGGGAAAGAATAGTGAGGAAATCTACAAGAACCTCAGTCATTGTTAGGCAAGCTGAGAGAGATGCAATACGTGCAGCTTTGCAGGCAACAATGAAGGTCAGTTATTCGCTACTGATGGTATATTTGTTCTTTCATCATGAAAGTTGCCTGATAAGATTTTCCTTTCTTGGTTCTTAAGTTTCTCAATTTTAAAATGTACAATTATGCAATCGGGATAGATAAATATTTTGTTTTTCTCCAGCCAATAAAAAGAAAAAAAGAAGGCGAGGAGAAGAGGATGACACAAGAAGAAATGCTTCTTGAAGCAGCACAGACAGGTTTTTCTCATGATGTGTTGTTGCTGGAATGTTTGCCTGATTGATTGAAGTTGTGAGATTCTTTGTTACGTCTCATATAATATCAATTTGAATGTTCCATGTTGTAATTGGCATTGGCAGAAATCGTGAATTTAAGGAACTTAGAGCGTGTTTTAGCAAGGGAGGAAGAAGTTAAGAAAAGAGCAATTGTGCACAAAGCTGTGTACAGTGGCCCACAGATACGATATTTTTCTAAAAATGGCAAGCTACTATTGTTTATATTTGAATCATTTTTAGATATGCAACTGTTAATATCTATTAATGTGCTGCATGTTATTAAGGTTTTGATTATTATCATAACTGTTTTATGTCAATTTGTTCATTTCTTCCAGGTTGCTCCTATCTAGAATTCAAAGGATTGTCGTTTCAGTCACAGCTTTCAACAACATCTGTTCCATGTAAGTTTATGTTTAAATGCTGCTAATAATAGCATCAATGCTAGCTTACTGAAAAAATCAGATGTAAAACTTGCAGTGGTCAGTGGCTCCACTTTCTCTGGTTTTGTTGTTTGATCTTTCTTCCATTTTAGTTGTATATAATCTGAGAGAGCCCTGCTTTGATCAAAGCAGCAGGATCGATATTCACAAAACTGCTCTTTATTTTGTACTTAGATTCGTGTGATCTTCAGGCCTCTGTCAATGTTTCCTATTCACCTGGCATGATGAGCATAAAGCTTAATCAATCCTAGGATTTGATTATATTACCTCTGATTTTTTTTTTTTTTTTTACTATGGATAGAAATTGGCTTCTCTATTTCATTTGGATAACGTTTGAAATACAATTGGTTGTTTGGCATGGTATCAGTGCATGATGTGAGCATACCCACACATCTGGATTGGATATTTTCCTGAATTTTGCATCAGAATTACTGCCACAAGAAAATTCTCTCTTTTAGTTTGACCTGTATTTTAGTCTTAGAAACATAATTCTCCTGCTTGTGGCTGTTTAAATGAGATACCTACTGTGATGAAAGGTGCTGAAGACAAGTTTAGTACCCCTCTTTTGAAAGTATTCTATCTCCAGATATCTATCTAAGATCTGGAAGATCCAGACATATAAAAAGCGCATCCTTGCCATACACAGTTTTGCTAAAATTATCTTTGCATATGGAAAATTGAAATTTGCATCTACTTTGTGACTCGAAACATTCTTTGCCCTTTTTTGAATGTTTTAGATCTTCAGTTTTAGACATTTGAAGCAATAAAAAGAAAAAAATAAAATAAAAAGATGCGTAATGGATCTTGTTGTTAGGTTGATGTCCTTTGTTATGTTTTATTTCTGTGGTTTGATAATCCTTTTCTATACCAATCACTTGCCAGATCCAGAGAAGGCTATATGTGCTGTAACAGGATTGCCTGCCAAGTAAGAGCTCATTTCCACATTAATGGTCACTTGTTATTTGTTTAAAAGTATCAGCTTGAGATAACTTGTGGTTCTTTTATTTTGAAATGTGAAAGTGCTAGGCTAGTTTGCAAATCGTGTTTTTTATTTGGTGCTCATCACCTTGAGTTTGATAATTTTGAATGTTGATCTATCCAAATAAATAAATAATGAAATGATAGAAGGAATTGAAACGGTGAAGGATTTTGATTTTTCTTTCAATTTGTCATTGGACATCGTGCACCTCTAGAAGATTTAATTGATAAACTGTTCCTAGTCACATCACCATTGCCTTCGATGTTCAACTTGAATGGAGTGGCATTAATGATGTGAGAACCCAATAAAAGGGGATATACTTGAGTGGCTGATCCGAACTATATTTCTAAGCAGATGGGGGCTTAAAAGAAACAAGAAAGAAATGCCATTGCCTTTCCTTCTGTGAAAATCAGTTAAGATCCAGAATTATGATCCTAAGACAAAAAAAAGAAGGTTTCATAAACATATCTCATACTAAGCATATTTGATTCTATTTCAAATATAATAAAAGACAAGAAGCAAGGCATTAGTGAAACTCAGTTAAGATCTAGAATTATGATCCTAAGACAAAAAAAAAAAAAGAAGGTTTCATTAATATAGCTCATACTAAGCATATTTGATTCTATTTCAAATATAATAAAAGACAAGAAGCAAGGCATTAGTGACCAACTTTTCTGGAATTGAGTGTTCAAGCAAGCTATAAACTGGCAGGCTGTAGGCACATGGTTAACATCCTTTGGATAGGCATGAGCTTTTTTCCAAGTGATGAGATTCTTGACTGTAATCTGGATGCATTTAGTCAAGAAGCAATTAATGCAGAAAAGCCTTGAGAATAGAAAATATTTCAGTGTATAAAGAATGAGGTTTGAATATTTTATGTAGACAATTATGTAAAATAAAGGATTGGTGTTTCAAGGAATTGATATTGGAATTAGGATGAGTATGTGATTTTAGGCTGGATTGAGACCTGATTAATTGAAGAAGAAAGGTGAAGAATTAGAATATAGAAATTAGGGTGGAAGACGAGAAAAAGAAAACTATGCCCTAAGCATAAAACAAAATATTAGATCTCAATTTTATTCCATTATTCAAGTCTCTTGAGAAAGGACATTACAGATATATACGAAGTAAACTTCTAAATAGACTAGGGCCAGGACTATTAAAATAGGATCAACACAAGTATGCTTTCATTTTTTAAGAATGTCAGTAATTGAGAACAACTTATTGAAGACCACTGAAACTGAAATTCAAAATAGAAAGCTAGACCTCCTGATCAATTTGGAAATTATCAAATAAGCTTGTTTTGCTGTAATATGCAAAAGATAAAATTCTTTCCCACCTAAGGCTCAATAATTAAAACCTTAAGCCAAGATACTTACCATGGAAACATATTGCCATACCAGAGCTATGCATTTTTCTTTTCATCTTCTCTCTACTGAAATTAAAAAAGTTCACAATGAAAAGTACTCTTTTCAGTTTTTCTCTCACCCCCCCCCCCTCTCTTTCCAATTATTTATGCAAACTATGCTCAATGAGAATCATTGTTTTGATTCTGAATTGATGTTCCAGGTATCGTGATCCAAAGACAGGGCTACCTTATGCAACAAAAGAAGCTTTCAAAATTATTCGTGAACGGTATGGAATCCTCTCTTTATTTCTTCATGGTCAGTAGCTAGAAAATTGATTGGATGCTTTGCTTGTCAGCTCACTTCTTGCTAAAGAAAATTCTTCAAAGCTGATCCTGACGCCTTTCATGATATCTTTGTTGGTTTCCAGTTTTATGGATGAAAATAACAATATCAAGAAAATGGCCATGGGTGATCTATTTGATTCACTAGTTGGGACTGGATTTCATGGCAAGAGGAAGCGATTGCCAACTTCAAATAGACGCAAAATGTCACATTTCTCCCGTTTTGCTAATTTTGGTATGACTTCTATTGTTGATATTGAATCTTCAGAATAGAGCCACGGAATATGGGAATCAATATTGTTATATTAGTTTTAGCAAATAGCATGTCCATTTTAGCAACAGGCTTGTATAGTTTCCGGCTTAGAGAAAGGATGATATTAATGAGAAAATCCGAGCAATTATCCGATTTCTAGGGTTTAGTCCAGCAATTATTTCAGTTGGGACCAAACAAAAGGTTTTTATTTTTATTTGTTGTGGTCAATTTAGCTGTAACACTTAACTGTGGCAAGTAACCTGCGCACTTCTCACCTTCATGTGAGTTTCATCTGATGCAAGCACAGCACAGGGATAGTCCACCCATGAAAGCACAAATTGTTTCTTCTGTTAACCAAAAAGAAAAAGGCAAATCATGGCATAAGATCACTGTTGAAACACTTGTATAGTTTGTCTAAAAGCTGCCGTTGATGTCTTGTGCTTTGTATTTTACGTACAAGAATTACTTGTGACAAATTTAGAGAAGTTTGGTGGCTCATTTTCCTGTTGCCTCAATTCGCACCTGTTCGATTTGATGCTAGATTGTTTGACTTATACATGCAATGCTATTATTCACTGTTCCATTACTGTTAAAATGAGATAGGGTAAATTAAAATAACTTTTAGGTATTGTGAAATTATAAAGAACATTTAAAATTTTAAACATTTGACATAAAATAATTATATATTTTAAAATTATTACAGTAACCTTCTATTGAGTTCTATTATACCCAAAATGCCTTTAATTACTTTTTAGAAAGAAAAAAAGAATTAACGAAATTTGAAAAATTTTAAAATTAGCAAAATATTATTGAAAAGAAAACTTAAAATAAAATTGAATAAAATTAAATTGCGAAACAAATACATGTACTAAAAAAAGTCATGTCCTATTTTTTAATATATATATATATATATATATATATATATATATATATATATATATATATATATTTCTATTTTTTTTTTTATTTATATGTTTATATTTTTTTAT
>Ga0325410_1003456_pt1 | contig 17835 bp, 7 predicted proteins | sample PopdelMetagenome_16_FD_206182 | JGI IMG/M metagenome (GOLD analysis project Ga0325410, IMG submission 206182) | Populus deltoides microbial communities from Bellville, Georgia, United States - Xylem-PdIQD-R3 | ecosystem: Host-associated > Plants > Phyllosphere > Stem > Wood/Secondary xylem...
ATAGCTGCAATATATGCTTTTGGTCAATTGAAAGAGTCCCCCTTGATTCAGTTTTGTCCCATTCATTTATGGGTTTGTGGTCTGGCCATTTTGCTAGGCTCTCTAGTCTCTTCACAGATGGTGTGAATGGAGGAAATTAAAGTGAAGCTTATGCGGCAATACAAGCTATTTGTTTGCCGTCCAGGCCAATGCTTGTAATTTCTTCAAGTGCAATCCATTCCTAGTAATAGTTTTTTGTGTCCTTTTTACCATTTTTACATGGTTTCTTTCTTCATGAGCTTTGTCGATTCATCAGACCGACTTCAGCCTTTTTTACAATTTCGGGCATGCCCCATCTCCTCCCTTGTGCCAAAAGTGAAAAAGCGAATTCCTTGCCTTGCTGCAATGCTTACAAGCTGCTGTAATCAGAGTGTAAAAAAAGATGCTCCTCAAGTAAAATAATGGGCATATTCTGAGTGGGTTGCTTCCTTCTAGGCACTCATAAAGTGACCTTCCGAGCATCTCGTAATCAGTGGATCGATCAACTTGTAGTTTTTTTTTTTTTTTTAAATACCACTGCCCAGAATTTGTTTTTGACAAACTAGAAGGTATCAAAAATATATTTGGAAAAATAATATATTTTAAAAAATAACATAAAGATATACTTCTCAAATAGAATGTATTATTCTCAACAACACAGCTTAAATTTGAACGTAATTCATGAATCTATGCTATCTTCTCAAATAGTTTTTAAAATGCACTAGTTCGTTAAAACAAAACAAAAATTGCCAATGCTATTTAAAGAAAAAAAAAACACCTCGATCATCTTATCTTTAGTTAAGTTAACCTAGCAGGAATAAGTTTTTGTCTCAGACATGGGAGCTCCCCTCGCACAAAGGAAATTGATTGCCTTCAATGAGAAACATTTATAACTAGGATAATCCTCCATGGTTTTGTCTCTGCTGTTAATTTCTTCTTGTTCTAGATGTAAGAGGAAACATTTGGTCAAACGACGAAGATGAACGATGCATAATTGTTGCAATTGCAAACAGAGATAAAACCTAATTGAGGAAAAGCAATTTCAATCGTGAAGAGGAGAGGAGCAGAAAACTCTTGATCACTATTTCAAATCTGCGAATAAAGTTAGATTCTTGTTTCTCTTCACGAATCTCCTTCTTTCACTCTCTCTTTTCTTTATTCTTTGCCTTTTTTTAACTTGTTGTTCTTGATCTGGCATCAATTTGCAGTTCTTGATCTCTGCAATGATTCATTCGCAGTTTACACCCATGGGTATGTTTCTCTGTTCTTTTCTTGATCTCTACCTCATTTTTCTTGATTCAACAAGCACATTCTTTTCTTGATCTCTTTTCTTCGAATAAGGTTGATTTACTGACTAATTTGCTTGTGAATGATTCTAGCAGAATGTTTAACTGTTGATTGATGTCTATCATGGGAATTAATTTTTCACTATTTCACTTGTTAATACTGATCTTGATTATGTGGTGAACGGCAAGGTGCATGTCTCTTAATTTGGCTGTTAAGTATGCTGATGTTATTCACTCTGTTATCTTGCAGGTTAGTTTTGTCGATGGATTGTGTTATTTGGTTGTTTGGTATTTATTGATTTATTTGGTTCTGTGATTTTGTTTGATCTGTGATGCCAATGAAGGCTACTAGTTTTGACTGTCTTGTGTATTTTTCTCTGATGCTGATGGGTCAAAAGTTTGATTTATGTTGAATTTTCTGATAAGATCTTTCGGGTTTGAATTTTTTTTAAGGCAATTGTAGGACTTTGCAGTTAACTGTCGTTTAAAGAGCTGTTGGATATTTCATTTTAAAGGCTGCTTTCACAGTTTCAATACCTGGTTGCTGCAGAATCTAATTGATCTGTGTTTCGTATTGTATGATGCGCAGAATTTAGGACATAATAAGTTGATGAATGGTGCAATTAGTACCTTGCCTCCCAACTAAATGAAATGAAACAAATCAACGTTCTTTGAGTGTGTGCATGTATAATCAACCATTTTTTTGTGAAAATAATTAGGATGCCAGTGCTAGATGTTTCATGTTATTCTTTGAATCTGCGTTGTAATAATGTTGTAATTTACTTAGATCACTCTATTTCAGTGTTAAAGGCAATACCTTGATGTAAACATATTGCTCTTATCCAGGATGATTTCTTACCAAGAACAGCTACTCCATTAGTAAGTTGATGTAAACATTGTTGCAATAACTTTTTTTTGGGTTAACCCGGGTCAACCCGGGTCAACTCATCTGACCCGTGACCTGATCATTAGACCGGGTCAACAACCGGGTCGGGTTTCAAAACTATGCTTTCTATGACAAAATTCCACAGAACTCGAAGACCTAAGCATGTTTGTGATCATGTAATTATGAGCATGTTTGTGTTGATGTGTAATGTGTAATTATGAGGATGTTTGTGTTGATATGTGGGTTATAAAAGAACATGGTGTGAAGAAATCTAGGTCTACTCACTCATGTAATTAGCCAAGGTGGGGAGCTACTCACTCATGTGTTTAAGTAAGTATTCTCGACCAACTCTGAGGAGTATAGATCAACTGATTAGGTCCTAGATTTATTCCTTAAAGGTCACAAATTCAAGTTCCACAAATCTTAGTGGCACTGAAGATTTGCATGACCGTTAACTTCAGAGCCCGTGAGATTAGTCGAGGTGCACACAAGCTGACCCGGACACTCACGATAATAATAAAAACAAAAAAAGCAAGCAATGTCGACCTGAAGTAAGCAAACAATTAGCTGATCGGTCTCAAAGGCTTGATGATATTGTTGGGCATGAGGCATAGAGTATTATTGTTATTTCTTTGGATTTGTACAATTATTTTTAATGCTTCAATTAGGATGGAACTTTCTCATGCACCTTTTGGCTCTATGCCATTCCTCTTGATCACCTAGTTCAGTCCTTGTTGGGTTTAGCTTCTATTTTTTTTTCTTTGATGTTATCCTTTTTTTTATGAAACACCATAGATTTCAATAATCAACAATTAAAGCCAATAAGAACATGGCTAAACATAAAGGAGAATACAAAAAAGTAGATTGTTGCGAATTTATACTTGCAAAACCCTCTCATACTAAATAATTCTCCAAGTTATAATTAAGAAAGCCACGCAACTAAATTAGTAAGTCTAAAATTTCCTTCAAGTGCCATGGTCACATGATATTGTCACCTATTTAATCCAAGTAATAACATTGTAAGAATCACACTCTATAATCCAAGTAATAACATTGAGGTATTGAGTACTAGTGGTTTTATTTTATTAGTACTATTATTTTTAATGCTTCAATTCGGATGGGACTTTGTCATCTACTGATGATTTAATAATTCAGTTTATTAAAGACTTCAAAAATTTAGCTCATATTACAAAAAAATATTTTATTTTTTTAATATCTTTTTTAATATATAGAATTAGAAACTTAAATAAAAAAAAGTTGTTCATTTTGTTTTATTAACGTTAGAATTTCTTTACATAAGGATAACAATTTAAATATACATAACATCTAAAAATTACAAAAAGACCTTCCAAAGGGAAAAAAATTATTAGGATATCAATTGCTTGGACTCGAGAACCATGCTGGAATTTTACGGGTCTTGGGAATAGTGGAGGCGCGTTTGCTCCACCCGCCACCGCCACTGGCGGCAATCGGGTTCACACGCCGCCACAGGAAAAACCACGCAGCGAGAGGATCTAGAATGACTTCCTCCCTTCCTCACCAGCAATGACCTGCAAAACAAGAAAAGAAATACATACAACAATTTATTTTACTTTTGTTCCTTTTCAGATCTTTTTTTTTCCTTTGGTTTCACTTTCTTCTTCTCCTTTACAAGTGGCTGGCGGCTCCGTTGGGTCGAAGATGGAGGTGAGGGTGGCTGGGAGGTTGGTTTGGTTGTGAAACCCTGGAAATTTATAATTTAAATATGTGGATGTGTAAACTCCCATGTAAACATAAGACTGAAAGTGGTATGATCTCAATGAGTGATGGAAACCAAGATAAGAAACAATAGATAAATAATGATAAATAATGGAAGGGATGGCCTCCCTAAAATGAATTTTGGTATAGAATTTATAAAGACAGAGAAACTGATAATGTGTTTTGATGGATAAAATAATGAGAAAAATGACAAAATATTTCTAAGAAATAAGTGAGGTAATAAAGAATACATTATAATAAAGGATAGTGCAATGAAAAAGGTAGGACTGAAGGTGCAAACACCGATTAAAAATCAATGACTTTACTTTGAAATGGTAATAAGCCCGATAAATAAATAAAGGTGAAAATTTTAAAATGAATATATTCTAAAATAATAAAATAACCTTAAAGGTTTAGAAGGATAATTGATATGATTTTATATGAAGATTGAACAAGAAAATCTGGATTGTTGATGAAAAGTCATGAACTGACCAATTTTACATTACAAAGCAAAGCTCTCAATCCAATCGTTGGATTGAGATGCAATTTTGCATGAAGTCTATTAATATGTTTTCTTATCTTGGTTAAAGATCTCATCCTAATCAGCATTCGGTAAAGACTAGCGATTTAAGCAGAAATAAACCGGATAGTTTACGTAAAAAATAAAATAAAATACACAAAGGCATAAATGAGGGACAAAATTATAATTAGAGGAAAATTTTCCTTTAAAACAGTAAAGAGGCCACCAGTTAAAAACAAAAGGCGAGAGATGATAGAGAAATTTTGGCTAGAGAGAGAACTGTAGAATTTGAAGGAACCAATAATGCTCTGGTTGCCATATCTCTAGAATCCATCGTTGGATCATGTTGATTTTTGAATATATTGTTCTTCTCACACTCCTTTACTAACGGACAGGAGGGATTTGAAGGAAAACAATTCGTTTGACAAAAATCATCATTGGACCTTCCCTGGAAAACAAAACGAAATACACCTACAAGGCAGGTTTGGTCGCCAGCCGATTTCTCTCTCTTCCACCGTTAGATCATGCCTATTTTTTGATATGTGCTGTGCCTAGAGGTTGCCTTCATTCTCGACGTTGGATATTGGAAACACACTCTCCGGCAAGGTTTCGTTCATGTTGAATAGTAGCTCGTCCATTTTCAGGTTAGCTCGGTTTATTCAGATCTAGGGAGATCCAACCGTTGGATCATTCTGATTTTGAGATATATTATGCACAACTCTATGATCTATATTCTGACCGTTGGGTTCAAAATAAAAATCAGAGGTTGATGACTTATTACTTTTTGAATCTATTGCTAGTTTTGGCAAAATTTATTAAACTTGATTAAATACATGTTTTGATGAAATTAGAATTGTGTGGGTGTAGGTTTTATAGAAGATGTAATGGTAAAATATGTGTATTAGTATTGTTATAAATTAATTGTGTATTCTTTATATGAAGGGAATAATAATTATTGTGTAAGAATAGGAAAGGAACATTGTTATATGAACATTTTGATTGAATAAAAAGCTAACTTGTTGGTTGTGTGGATATGAATGGGGTGGAACCATGAAGAAATTGAAATGAAAGAAATTTAGAAAATAAAACATATTTAAAGCTAGCTATAAGTATATTTTTGGCAAATTGATTAGTTAATGAAGATTGTCATGGATTCCAACTAGTAGGGTGAAATTATTGTTGTGATAATAATATAAGAATATTAATTGTTAAGGTTTGTCGCATATGTTTAATCGCATAAGGAGAAAGTGAAAGAAAATGAATGGTTTGTCATTTTGTTGTATTAATAATGCTAAACAAGGATAATAACATATATAGTGTGTGTAAATAAATATATAAATAATAATCATAGGAGAAATCCCAAAGGGATGAGTTTTCCTATTTTGGCCGAATCTTGCTATATTGTAGAGGAAGGGAAAATGTTTGAATGTTTTGTTTTAGAATTGATTTAAATTTGTAATGTAATGATGCCAAATGACTTTGGATAATATTTTTTATGCATGAAAATAAATTGAAAGTTGGAAAGGATTTCCAAGGGATGAAAATCCTTTTTGTCCAAAATTTTAGCTATAAAGGAGGGGTTGTTGTGATTATTGATTTTGAGTCTTGAAACTAAATAATTTGGAGTTGATTTCTTCATGAAAGTTGTATTTCTATGCTTCAGCCTTTCATAGAGACAAATCACGCCCAGAACTGAGTTTTTTTTCAGTTTAGTTTTGATCATGAAAACGGGTAAGGGTATGAGATCCTTAGAAAATTCATTGTGATTGGTTTGAGAATACTAGTTGAACAAAAATTAAATAAAGTTGTGATGTTGGTTGTATTGTTGATAAAAACTGAATCTCTGGTGGTAAAGAGGAAGCCGTGGGGACTGGACAATTGCATGGAGTGGCAACATATGCACATACTCTTGGTAGGTGCATCGCATCTTGTCTTTTTAATTTGTGTAAACTTACTGATAAATTTTACAATTTATTATTTTATTGCTTTGATAATATTGGAATTATAAGTACCTTGTGTGCTTTGATGTGTATCAACTAGTTATGATATAATTGAAATGGATATGAGTATCTTACATACATTGATATGTATCAAACTTATGATGATATTCTTGGAATGAATAAGAGTACCATGCATGCAACGGTATACCTCTATTAGTTAGGATGATGTTTGAACGAATATGAGTACCTTGTGTGCATTGTTATGTATCGAATTAATTATATTATTATTAGGATGAATACAATTACCTTACATTGATAGGCATCGAAATAGCCATAATAACCTTGGAATAAATGTAATTATCTTACATACCTCAGTATGGATTGGGTATATACAATGACTTAGAGATTGGGAGAGAAATGATAGATAATTGGTCACCATAATATCGGTGGCTAAGGATATATTACAATGATACTTGGCACTGCGATGAGGGTGGCCAAGGTTAAGTGAATGATGCTTAGTGGTCGTAGTGTCGATAACTAAATTTATGTATGAATGATACTTAGCAGCCGTGGTTGCAATGTATATGATATTAATAAAAAAAAAAAAGAAAAGAAAGGGGATCAGTACGAATGGAAAATTCAGATGACATTGATTAGCTATCCGGGTTTGGATAGATAATGGTATAAATAAGGTTCCATTGATACCAGCATTTCAGGTGATATTGATTAACTATCCGGGTTTGGATAGCTAATGGTATCAATGAGGTTTCATTGGTACCGGCATTTCAGGTGACATTGATTAGCTATCTGGGTTTAGATAGCTAATGGTATCAATGAGGTTTCATTGGTAACGACATTTCAAACGACATTGATTAGCTATCCGAGTTTGGATTGCTAATGGTATCGATGGGGTTTCATTGATGCCGACATTTATCAAATTGATTAGTCGATCCCAAACAACTAGGTGACTAATGATGTTAGTAAAGATTACTAACATCGGCATGATTACTCCTGGTTTAGTGAAAAAGATAAGTTAATTAGCTATTCCGGGTTAAGAATAGTTAATGATATCAATAGGTCACATTGGTATCGACAACTGTTTCTGGTGTGATTAACTAGTACTCTAGGTAAGGAGGTTAATGATGTTAAGGGTTCTTGACATCAATAACTTTAATGGTAAACCAGATATGAATAAGATTTGATTAACTATTCTGAGGAAGGAATAGTTAATGACACTAATCGGTTGTATTGATATCGGCACGTGAATGTAATTGATTAGTTTAGCCCAATATTAGAAGACTAATGATACTAATGAGATTTATTAGTATCGGCGATTACCTTCTAGAAAATGAAAGGAAAAATATTGATTAGTTATTCCAAAAGAATGAGATAAGATAATGATACCAAGAGAGGAATACCTTGGTATCAAGTGAGAATTGATTTATAAGGAGATGTTGTTCACAAACCGTTGAGTTGTGTTGAGATTTTCAAGATGAAATTATTAATTCTTGGCAAATGAGATAGGATATTAGATGGATATTGATAATAGATGGAAAATATATGTTGTAAAAGAGGTTTATGCCTAATTTTATATATCAAAAGAAATTCCATAGAGATTATTACTTGTCATTGTTATTGCTTGTTACTACCTTTTATATTTATGTGTACATGTTAATTTTTATTTTCAGGTTCATCAAGGTCACGTCAGGAGTGATATTAGTTTAATTATCTTTTGCTTTTGACTATGTAAATTATTTGTAAATTAAGAAACTTATCTTCTAAAACTTGAAATGTAATATTAATTTATAAATTTGAAGGTACAACCTTAATCTAATGTTTGTAACTTTAAGTACCTATTTAACCTTGCATATTTATAGTTGAAATCGAATCTTTCACTTGAATTATATTATATGATGTTATTGAATAAGATGTGTTATGTTGATGATGATGAGTTGGGTTGAGGTCCAGGATAATTGATTGAAAGTGTAATATGATTTTATCATCAACACAACCCAACTCATCATGTAACATGATTATATTATATGATGAGTTGGATTGAGACTTTGTCAAAATTTTGGTTGAAATTTTGGTGAAACCTATATATCAAAAAAGTAATTACCTGAAAATTTTCAATGTATCGCGTAAAAGAATATAGGAAATCGGGATTGTTACATTGGTGGTCAGTGGAGGCTGATCTGTAGGGAGAAGAAAGCATAACAGATCGAGGGAAGAGAGGTAGGCCATGGGTCGGCTTACTGGGGGCTGTCTTGTGGGGAAAGATGAAGGAACAAAAAGGCAGATGAGGGTGGTGGTCGGCCCTTTCTGTGTTCCCTTTTTGCGGGGGAGGCGGCCAGAGGTAGGGGTTACTAAATCAAAAATCGGGCCGATAGACTACAAGAGTCTTCTTCAATCGATCTTTCCTTCGAGGTATAATTTTACTTTAGCTTGCAAGTAAGGAAAGTAATTGATGCTCTTGTCTGAATGAATATTTATGAGTGCTGATGAGACTTAAGTTGCAAAACCTGAAAATGACGTGAATGTTTACAAGAGAAATATTTCAAGGAATGAATATCTAGAACGACGTGTGTGAATGTTGTTATTATTTATTTTTGAGCCCTCACCAAAAAGTACTAAAATTTTTAAAAAAATATTAATAAAAAACACGTAGATATTGTTAAAGACTAGTTGAGAATTAAATTGATAATTTAATTTTGACCGATAAATATACTATGAACAAGGGGTAATTCAATTTGGGATGGAAACTAAGTAGAGTCAGGCAACAAAGTCCTCAAGGTTTAGCTTGTGAATAGAGAAATTAATTTATTCTATATATTCACCTTTAAATCTTTTATAAAGTTGCATGTAGCTTGTGACGAGAGGAAATTATCTATTCTATTCCTTTTGTGCAGCATAAAAAACGTTTAACATTTTCGCTTTGTGAGGGGTATTTCGTTTTCAAGTTCATAGTGCTGCACAGTCTCCATAAATAAATCACTATCTCTATTATCAAAGAATAAAAAAAAGATCACTATCTCAATAAATAAAACACAATTAAATTTGTCGCAGTACTAGGATTGGGACCGCAACTTCAGCTGGTTACACAGCAGCGTGGTCGGCAGAGATTTACTTCAACCAACTTTGGGGCTAGCTGCAAGTTCTTCTGAGTGAATGTATGTATACATATATGCTTTTGTTTATGCATTAAGTTTTTTATTAATATTATTTTATAAAGGTGATGCTATTCCATTTAATTTTTCTGTAGAAAGGTTGGGTTAAAAATGATTTTTTTTATCAGCATTAACTTGGCTCGCCTGTAAATCATAACTAATCAAGTCAGCTACTTAATCAGAGAGTGTTGCGGAGGAAGAGTTGGTGATTTTGAATTAGTGAATAGTAGATTCAATCCAGGCTAAGTTATTTTATTTTATTTTATTCTGTGTTGTATGGATCTCTTTTCTTTGCTGATTTTTCATGTATTAGATGGTTAACCTAATAACCTAATAAAATTTTTCATGTATTTATTGTTTAAATAATCTTTCCATTAAATTTATTATGATAATTACTGGTTATATTAGTTGTAAGTTTCAATAATGAAAGCGACGATGCTAATTATATGATATATTTTGATGTTAGCAAAAGTGGTGAGACGTTAATTAGTTCTAAATATTTTGGGAACATGATAGTACTGTGATACTATTTTCATAATATTAGGAGTTCATCGACTTTTTCCTTTTATTCCTTATATTTTAATTCTTAAACTAGAGAAAAACTAAAAGGTTAAAAATGTATATAAAAAATTATAATGACAACCATCGAAGAATATGAACCAAAAAAATAAAAAAATTAATGCATCAAAATTAAGAAAACAAAAGTACTTGTAAAAATAACTAATAACTCATAAAAAAGTTTACATAAGAAATATTATAATAAAATTTAGATGGATAGAATATACATTACCAGATTTAACAGTTTTACAGACGGAAAAATTTCATTGATATCTCTGTTTGTATTTATTATTTTTCTGATAGTGACAAAAAAAAAATCTTAAATGAAAAGGTTTGAATCTAAATTTTAGTTTTGTGTTTATTAATTTTACTTAAATCTAATGAAAAATCATCATATAATATTCTATTTAAGATGTATATTGAATTTATTTTTTTTCTATACATGTATTAAAAAGAGATAAAAAAAGTCTCTACATGAGGTCAGTCCTTTTCAAGTTTTTTTAAAACTATTTATGATAAGTAAAAGTATATTAGTTGAATAATGTGGCATTTACACCATTATTATTTTTCAAGGTGGTCATTTCTTCATAAAATTATTAAATCATAATATATAATTTGTATTATTTCTTTTAAAATAGGAGAGCAATCAAACATTTAAATTGAATATTATTAAATTTTTGTTATGATAATAATGAAGTTTTATTGATAGGTTCAGAAAACCATCAAGTCAATGGATGAATATGTATTGAATACATGTTGTTATAATGACTAGTTAATTTCTTTGTCACATGCTTCACACATGTATTATTTAAGTATATATTTAATATTTCTTTTTAACTTACTATGAATGAATTCAATAATTAATAATTAAAAAAATAGAAAGTCCATATATTTATTATAAAAATCTTAAAAAATGACTAACTTAATACTTTTAGGTATTAAACGGATGAAATAGACATCACTTATATATAAACACTATGAGTATGACAATTAAGATGGTCTGATTGAAATTAGTTTGCTTATTTACAAATTGGATGATTTAAAGTAGATACCCACTACGTAGAGGCATTTATCTAGTTTTCAATAGTAATTTTGATTGCAAGGCAGAGATATTTTAAATTCATATGGCTAGGGCTCGCGTCCCTCTCCAAAACCACCCTAATGACCATTGAACAACAATGAAGAAAAGGTCATTTTTTGTATGCTGTTTTTCATTTTCTCAAGCTCATTTTGCTCAAATTGTTTGGAACTGTGCTGATTTAGGTGGATTTATTTTTGAAAAAATGTGTTTGCTAGGGACGTGTCGTCAAAGACGGGTTTAGTAAATTTGTCTCTAGATATTGAAGAACTATGGAATGAATGGCAGATTCGCTCATTAATGTTAATTGGTCTCCTTCTTCAAATCATCCTCACCATTTTAGGAGAACGACGGAAGTATACTGTTGGGCTCGGGGATTTTCTTTGGTTAGCATACTTGTCCGCAGATTCGGTGGCTATGTTTTCATTGGGAATCCTTGCTCGCAGCGTAGCCAACTCCACAAATCCGAACTTGATTCCAGTGTTTTGGGCACCAATCCTTCTAGTTCACATTGGTGGCCCTGGAACCATCTCTGCTTATTCAATGCATGAAGTCGACAAATTATTGATAAATCACCTTCTTCAGCTAGTAACCCGAATTGGAGTGGTTGGTTATGTCTTGTTCAGGTTGAGAGAAAATGCCTTCATGTTGGTAGCCATTCCCATCTTTATTTCAGGAATGATCAAGTATGGTGAAAGGATTTGGGTTTTCAAAAGAAACAAGGAATCCAATAACTTGTCACAGCAACCTTCTGCAAAACGACCTTGCATCCCGTTCGAAGATTTATTTTCCTTCACCGAAAGTTCAAGTGAGGTCAGATATCTTCATGAAGCTCGTCTTTTGTTCAATACGTCTAAGAGGCTGTTCCAAAGTCTTGATCTCGTCAATTTCGATCAAAGAATCACCTATGAGTTGGTTTCTGAAAAGGAAGCCGAGGAAGCCTTCCAGTTGACAGAAATTGAGTTGGGACTCAAGTATGATCGCCTTTATTCTAAGGTGGCAACGATTTCCTGGCATCGCTTCATTATCCGCTCAGTCACTTTCTTATCCTCTATTTTTGCTTTAGTTTCCTTCTCAATAATGATAAAGAGCAAGAGTGTCTATTCGAAAAATGATAGAATTATATCTTACGTGTTGCTGAGTGGAGTTGTCTGCCTTGAAAGTTACTCTATCATTGGGCATCTCTTTTCCGACTGGCCTATGATTTGGCTTAGTAGGTGGGAAAAAACATTTCCTTATCTCTATAGAACCCGTTGTTTTTCTCTGTTACTATCTTTTTCCAGGAAGCGCAAAAGATGGTCAAGATTAATGGGACAACACAACCTAATAAGTTCTCTATCAAAGAAACCAGTGAACAAGCTTCGTAAGAAATACTTTCCAGGGAATTTGAACATTCATTGCAGGGTGGATGCGGACAAGGATTTAAAAGAATTGATCTTCAAACAAGTTATGGATAAACGTAGAAGCTACGAACGTTTAAGGTACGAACGTTCAAAGAACGATCCCGATACCAGTGATTTCCCTGTCCTCCTTAAGCTATTGGAAGAGAGAGGTTGCAATTCGCTTCACAGCAAGGGTTGTTTCCGTGAATTGGGATGGAGTGTGGATGATGCAGAATTCAGTCATAGCCTCCTCACTTGGCACATTGCCACTCATGTTTGCTACATTGACGATTCTAGGAAGAACGGTTTTGCGAATCATCAAAATTGCGCAATGAGCCGATCATTATCTAACTACATGTTGTATCTCCTGGTTCATTGTCCAAATATGTTAGCGATGGAGCTCAGCGGAACAAGGTATACTGATACTAGAATTCATTTGCATCGTCTCCTATTCATCAGGAATACTCCTAAAGAAGCGGAGAACAACATTCCCATGGATAAATTGGATGCATTGTCGTTTCCCAAAGCTCAAGTGAAAGCATTTTTCTATGAATTGCTTCAAAGTCCGTCTACCAATATTTTAAAAGAAATTGGAGAACAAGAGGAAGAAAAGTCAGCCCTACTAGATGGTTGCAGGCTTGCTATGTCATTGCAGTCTTTGGAGACACAGGATGGTTGGTCAAATGACAAGAAATGGGAAATGATAAGTGAATTGTGGGTGGAAATGCTGATGTATGCTGCAAGCCATTCTGGATGGAAGGAGCATGCTGATGCACTTGCCCGAGGTGGGGAGCTACTCACTCATGTCTGCCTTCTCATGGCCCATCTCGGTTTGAGCAAGCAGTGTCCACCTGCACGACGTGACCAATTGGATGATTTTCTCGAGACTGTCGTCTATATATGATGTATAGAGTGCTATTGTTTTTCTATTTTTAAAAAGTACTAGTATTTTTAATGCTTCAATTGGGATGGGACTGTGTAATGTACCTATGATTATATTATGGCTCTATGCAATTCCTCTTCATCAGCTTAATTTAATCCTTCTAGGGTTTAGCTTTATTTTGTTGCTCTGATAACTGTTCAGTTTAAAACTTGGTTGAGAATAATTATTTTCTTTATTATGTAAAAATTGGTCTAGAAATTCTAGATAAATAATAATAATAATTAAAAAATAAATTTGGAAATGTTTGAGCTACAAGTGGCTGAACTCTTATTTGTGTTTTTTCCTTTTTTTTTCTTGAAACAAATATTTTCTTGTTTTTCATTATCCAAAAACTGATGTGAAAATACTCTTACTATCAAAATTACACGCACAGAAGAGCTGAAAGCAAGTTCAAAGACGAACCTCCAAATTAAGTACACCACATGACAGTGGGCTAGCCGTGGATTTGCTCACCGACTGATCAGTGATTTGAAACAATATGTAGTCTCAAGTTATTTGCAATAATCGGTTGTAAGAGATAATAGCAAAAATTATCAAAAGATAGGTCTAAAATATCAATATCAGTTACATTATTCAATTTGATAAAATAATGATAAGAACTCATCCATTATAAATTGAATGACTTGAATAATTCCAAGTTGATTTTCTAATTTATAAATTAATTCAATTAATCCATCGCTCGAGCATAAATATGGATACCGATGATTTTGTAGGTCCATGTTTTTTTACTCCCATGGCCAAAAAGGCCACCTCTCAAAATGTTGTCAAGTTTTACTTGATTGCCTTCTCCCACCTGTCCACTCTCTCTTGCTATTAGATATAGCGGCAGGCAACCCAACATAACCAACTATGAACTAACCAACCTAACCTCTTCATTAAGAAATGTCGAGAATCCCACACGAAATTATTCACGACATTTTGCTTCAACTTCCGGTGAAATCCCTCGTCCGTTTCCGATCTCTATCAAAGCCAATTTGTTCCTTAATCGACGGCCCGAATTTCATCAATCTCCATCTAAACCATTCCATCACTACCAAATCTAATCACTGTATCATCCTCAAAGAGTGGGATCTTTTCGCTGTTGATTTTGATGCTTTATCTGATGCGGTGGAGGTTAAACATCATCCCCTTTATTCCGGTGGTGGAACGGAGGTTATTGGTTCGGTTAATGGGTTGGTGTTCTTGAGACGTTCTGAGACAAATATTGCTGTGTATAATTTGTCTACAAGGGAGTGTAAGAAATGTTATGTGGCGGAAACTGAGATTCCACGGCGGGATATGACAACTGGGTATGTTTATTATGGGTTTGGTTATGATTCTTATGGTGATGATTACAAAGTGGTGAGAATGGCACAGTTCGTTAGAGAAGATGGCGGCGGCGATGGTGGTGGTTTGGGTTGCGAGTATGAAGTTAAGGTTTATAGTTTAAAGAATGATAAGTGGAAGAAGATTGAGGGTTTGCCGATTCGGCTGAGGTTATTAAGCAAGCCCTTTTTTCATATTTTGAATAGGAGAGGGTATGGTGTTTTTGCAGGTCACGCTTTGCATTGGATTGTCCCGCAAAGGCGTGAACTTGGCATTAGAGATTGTGTTCTTGGTTTTGATATTAGGGATGATAAGTTTTTCGAATTGCCGCAGCCGGATTATGAGAACAAGGGTATGAACTTTCAGGTTGATGTTGGGGTTCTAGAGGGGAATTTGTGTGTAATGTGTAATTATGAGCATGTTTGTGTTGATGTGTGGGTTATGAAAGAATATGGTGTGAAGGAATCTTGGTGTAAGATGTTTTCGGTTCATGCGATTAAGTGGATTAGTGCTTTTATGTTTTTGAGACCTTTGGTTTATTCGAAAGGTGGTGATATGGTGTTATTGGAAGTGAATGGTGAGAAGCTATTGTGGTATGATTGGAAAAACAAGCATGCCAAGGTTGTAAGGGTTCGTGGTGGACCGAGCTCGTTTGGTTCTGAGATGTATGTGGAAAGCCTTATTAGGATTAATGATGGTGATCGAATTGGCTGGAAGAAGCAACAAGAGCTAGATGAGGAGGGGGAGGAGAAGAGGAAGACAGATAGGAATAAGAGGTAAAATAGAGTGAATTTGTTGTGATTGATTCTCTTGAAGCCATTTAATTTTACGGATATAATGAAATGGAACTCCAAGTAATGTTGATAGGTGGAGTATTTTTATCTCTTTTTAAGCTATAGCATGTTACCAACTTATGCTATTTGTTGTTGGGACCTTAATTTTGAATTTGGGTCTCAAGTCAATGAGAAGTCGGTCTACATTTTCAATTCGGGGGACAAGTCAATGAGAAGTCTTCTTTTTCAATTGGGATGACAATTCAACGTACAAGTCAATCTAACAGCTTATGATTGGTGAAAGATTGATTATTTATATACCTTGTGGTCATTTGCGTATTTTGATTTAGTACCTCATGTCAGTTGTTTCTCTCAGGGATGATTTCCTGTCTCTGGGGTTCAAACTGAAGTTGTAAGACCAATAGAGAGAAAGGATACAGGACAATGGCCAAAATGGAAGAAGGTAAGCTTTTTGTACGGCACACTTTAACTAATGCTTTGATTCTGTTGTCTGGTTTAAACTTTGTAAATATCAAGGCAAATTGATTTAAGTTTTCAGGTTTCAGAGGACTAATAGCTGCTTCCATTTTCTCAGATGTTCTTGCTCCTTTTATTCTTTATCCTCAGGGCTGATACTGGAGTTATGATACATGCTAGTTTGAAGACAGAGAATGGAGAGAAGAATCCTTCATGCTGAACATACCGTGCATTCTGCAGAAAGTACTATACAATGTTAGATTTGTTTTTAGGCAATGTTGTGATCAGAATAATCAGATACTTAATGGCTCAACAGTGCAAGAAAACTTTGGAAATCATGTATAGTTTTCCCAGACAGAGAAGCTAGTCTGTTTACTTTTCAAAGTTGTAGGAAACTCTTCTGAAATGAATAAAATGAAGTCATTAACCCACAAGCCTACAAATTTATGGGTTTTTTCTTTCTTAATTGCAAATTTATCTGCTTTTAATGTTCATGAGAAGACCTGGAAGCTTGTTTCTATCAAGTTGACCAAGCATGTGGTAGATGTCATTGGAACATCTCGCAGGGTACTTGCTGTGGAAATTTATTGTTCTCATGTTCTAATGACATTGCATATGCACTTTGCCGTGTCATGGGGGAAATCCAGTGGAACCATTGCATTTGTCAATTTGAACAAAATAGCACACAGGGACTCCCTAATTACCCGAAGATTGAATCCACTCGCCTGGTGGTATTAAAGCAACAGTTATGTTGCTGTGATGTGGAAATGGATATAGATTTGGCCATGAAAGTTTCTGGGAAACATCTGATTTTGTCCTGTTAGCATTCTTTTTTGTCCCATTCCTTTTAGCAATTTTTATAGCATTCCTTTTAGCAATTTCACTGTATAATTCTTCTAGCATCATTGCAAGGACTATTCAAGCTTGAACCAGGTCAATTCTCAAGCTCACCAGTTCAAGACCTTTCATGAAATAGCTGCAATATATGCTTTTGGTCAATTGAAAGAGTCCCCCTTGATTCAGTTTTGTCCCATTCATTTATGGGTTTGTGGTCTGGCCATTTTGCTAGGCTCTCTAGTCTCTTCACAGATGGTGTGAACGGAGGAATTTAAAGTGGAAGCTTATGCGGCAATACAAGCTATTTTTTTTGCCGTCCAGGCCAATGCTTGTAATTTCTTCAAGTGCAATCCATTCCTAGTAATAGTTTTTTGTGTCCTTTTTACCATTTTTACATGGTTTCTTTCTTCATGAGTTTTGTCGATTCATCAGACCGACTTCAGCCTTTTTTTACAATTTAGGGCATGCCCCATCTCCTCCCTTGTGCCAAAAGTGAAAATGCAATTCCTTGCCTTGCTACAATGCTTACAAGTTGCTGGAAGCAAAGTGTTAAAAAAGATGCTCCTCGAGTAAAATAATGGGCATATTCTGAGTGGGTTGCTTCCTTCTAGGCACTCATAAAGTGACCTTCCGAGCATCTCGTAATCAGTGGATCGATCAACTTGTAGTTTCTTTTTTTAAAAAAAAAATACCACGCCCAAAATTTGTTTTTGACAAACTAGAAGGTATCAAAAATATATTTGGAAAAATAATATATTTTAAAAAATAACATAAAGATATAGGCTGTGGGTCGTGAAATCTATAGAATGTATTATTCTCAACAACACAGCTTAAATTTGAACGTAATTCATGAATCTATGCTATCTTCTCAAATAGTTTTTAAAATGCACTAGTTCGTTAAAACAAAACAAAAATTGCCAATGCTATT
>Ga0325410_1003457_pt1 | contig 17832 bp, 5 predicted proteins | sample PopdelMetagenome_16_FD_206182 | JGI IMG/M metagenome (GOLD analysis project Ga0325410, IMG submission 206182) | Populus deltoides microbial communities from Bellville, Georgia, United States - Xylem-PdIQD-R3 | ecosystem: Host-associated > Plants > Phyllosphere > Stem > Wood/Secondary xylem...
GCATTATCAAACCAATGGTCAAGCTAAACTCACCAACATAGTCTTATTCTATAGGCTTAAAAAAAGACGAAATAAGCCAAGTCGGAATGGGTAGAGCTATTAAATGAAATTATATAGGCTTACTAAATAACTCAAAAAACATTTACTAGGAAAACCCCATATCTCCTCACATATGACACTAAGGCCATGATACCCACTGAAATTGGGTGCCCAAGGGTCACCCATTACTCCTCAAAACACAATGAATAAGAATTAAGAACCAACTTGGATCAAGTGGAAAAAGCTCAGTTGAATGCGACAATAACGAACAAAGTTTATCAATCAAACTACTCGATACCACAATGCCAATGTAAAAAGCAACAGTTTTAAATTTAGAAAATTAGTTCTTAAAAAGTTAGAAATGATAGGCAAGTCAAAGCAAACACCTACCACTTTCAAGATATGAAAAAGAAACATCTCTCTCATGCTTGACATTCAGATCATCTTAAAATGTATCATAGTAGATAAGAATGTAATCCTTTCACAAACACAATATTTTACATCTCTATTGCACCCTCTTTCCTACTAACTAGTGTGATCAAGGATTTACACATTTCTTTAGTAGGGTTTATAGGCCCTATGTTATCGCTATGGAGACCACAGACCTCTCACTTACTAGTGTGATCTCGGATCAACACAACTCTCTAATAGAGCTCTTGAGCCTTACACTATCATTACGGAGGCCATAAGCCTCCACTTGCCAATACAATCGTGGATCAACACAATTCTCTAGTAAGGCTTTCAGGTATCACGTTATTGCTAGGGAGGCCACAAACATCCTACTTACAAGTATAATTTAAGATTGTTATAACTTCTTATGGGTTTCATAGAATAAGCATTATTGCTATACTATAAGTATCAACTACAACTAAGAGTTTCATTTACGTTATAGTTAAGGGAAATAACCCTTATACCCACAGTTTCCATAATAAGTAATTAAAATATATAAAAAAAGCTATCTTTGAATTTTTATGTATAACTTAAATCCAATATTGGACCTTAAAACTTTTTTAAGTATGGAGCCCACCAAGAATTAGTAATTCCATCTTCTTTTAAACTAGAGGGTTTCTTGGTAAAGGGGATTGGCTCTCCCACATTAAAAGGCTTTGGACCTTGGGAGTATATGGGGCTTTGGACCTTTATAATATAAACCATAACCAACAATATATGAAAAAAGATTCAACATATTTAGCAAGTAAAAGTCACACAACATAAATATATTCATAAAAATCATTGTACTTGGTGCAAACCAAACAATAAAAATAAAAGTACTTGATACAAACATAAAACCCCACAAAACCAAGGATGATTCCTAAAGAGAATACTACCCCCCACTAAGGCTATGCTGACTGTTAATCTTAAGGCTCATGGGCTATGTACTTAACATGGGTAGTGACAATTGCTTGGGCTGGATAAATATCAATAAAGTTGGGAATAAGGTTAGGGTCGAATGCAACTGAGAAATCCATTGATATCTCTTTTAACAAATGATAAAAATTAAGGTTGGACATAGCCTTGAGTACAATAGATATATCCCTGGCTAGAGATCCTTTAAATACTATGAAAAACTCATTAGGAGAGTCCCTTAATGCCCTTAGACGAGCACACTCCTCTCAAAAGGCCTTTGCCTTAGCCCTGGCTTCCACTAGTTTAGCCTTTAAGGTTGTCACTTTAGCCTTTTAAGCCTCATAGGATTGCATCAGAGAGGATGGCATATCCTCTCTCAAATGAACTTTCTCTAAGGCAACGCTTAGCTTGAAAGCCTGATGATCCCTATCCTTAGCTAATTTCCTCTACGTTTCTTAGATATCATGGATATGAAGGCCATAAGCCTTTCTAATCTCTCTTAACTAAGCTTTCAGCTATGTTTTTATCTTCCTAAGGCTTTGAACCTCTTATGGGTTTCCTTTTAGTTGGGCTAAAGTCATCTTTATTTGATTTCTTTTGATGTTCCGGCTCCTTTAGGAATGGATATTTATCAAGAAACCCTAAGTAAAACAAAGATATTAGTCTTAAAAAAAGTCTAAGTATGTCTACTAGGCAAAATTCTTATAAAGTATAAGTTACCCGATAAGACAAAGATGATAAACAAAGCTTCAATCAGATAGTTAGTCAACATTCAAAATGAGATCTAGTAGCCTTTCTATGATATCCATGGTTACTAAGCCATCAAATCCTAAGACAATATCATTCTCCCCAATAAAATATCGTAAGGCATTCCTCTTATTATTAGACAAGGGTAGTGTTGGAGGAACTACAAACCTAATTTAAAACCTGCTATAAGAGGAACTTACCTTAGGATTAAATGATCCAGCTAGAGGCATAGAGCTATTAGCAAGAGGCATAATGGTTATGGCTATTGGTAAGGGTGTAGTAGATATAAACATGACCATGAGAGTGGGTGTTACTTCCTCTCTAGTAGTATAAGGCCCCTATTAAGAGGATACTCTTATTTTATTGGCCTTAGCTCTCTTAGCAGCTTTAGTTAAAATACCATAGGAGAGGTTTTCTCTCATTCCCTTAGAGATCATGTATCAACTTCCCTCTGCAATAGTAGGTTTAAACTTGGGTTCATCAGCAAGAGTGTTGTCCATCTATTAATGTCTCTCTTCCATTTCTATAACCCAAGAGCTTGATGTCTCATTAACCTCAATGCTTTCTTCCCCTCCGACCTCTACTATTTCTTCACTAATCTCCTTAAATTCCTCTTCTATAAATAAATTTGCAGTAAAATAGAGTTAAAACATGATAAATATATTGGATTACACAAAGTATAAAGTCATGCATACCTTACCTAATCGCTTGGTAATGCCTTTTTACCATTCGATTCACATTGTAATGAAAGGAAAACCTTGTCATAGTCACGCACACCTTCTTCTTAAAGTCATTAAGACGTGGTCTTTCATTAGCATTTGGCTAAAGAAATCTCCAAAAATAGGGGCAGCCTCATAACTCCCATACTTGGCCTAGGATAACTTCTTTATTGCACCTCATTATTAACCATCTCCCACATCACCCTTTCACATGGGTGGTCTTACCCTCTAATACATTTTTCATAAAGCTTTTAGGTTGACTAGTGAAGGTGAAGAACCAATGGACATCATGGCCACCTTAGGGGCAATTATTTAAGGTGTAATAGTACCTAAATAATCTTACAGTTGGCTCTACCACTATGATTATAAAATACTCCTCAGAAGCCTTAAATAAGACCCCTCTATTTGGGTGTAGCTGGCTGATGTAGATGTTATAATGAAAGAACATATCACTTATAAATCCTTTAAGAGGAAATGTATATCTTAGTTCAAACATGGTATAAGGCATTATGATCTTATGTGGGCCATGAAGAGAATCCATGGATTGTTTGCTAATCCTCTTTAACCTATAGGGAATTATAGCCAAATACTCTTCAACCTATTGGCAGTTCACCCTAGTTATCTTTTCAATGGTTAAAGTATTTCCCTTGGTGTCCTCAAAAGCCCTAAGCTTCCCTAGTGGATGGCCACTTGCCTCCCTAGTCTTTGACCTGATTCTAATTAATCCTGACTCTTTACTAGAACTCCTAATTTTTGGTGGTCCTGACCTAAATGTAAAATCACTACTAGATGCTACTTTTTTTCCTCTTATTGAATCCATTTATAAAAAAAGCTAACTATGAGCAAGTTACCTCAAGGCGAGTCCTTTTAAATATAGCTCCAGGATAAGCTACCACTCTTCATGTGTAAACCCACATGTAAATACGATGTAAACCCCCATGTAAATACAGGATCAAAGGTAATAGAACCTCGACGCATATTGGAAACTTTATATGAAAAGAAATGAATAAGTGATATAAATAATTATGAATAAGATATGTAATGGAGAGGATGACCTCTAAGAATAAATTTAAAGGTATATACAAATTTAAAAAGATAATTTTGAATTTTAAGTTCAGGATTCATAATATTGGTGAAACTAGTAACGAGTTTTGATGGATTAAAGAATAAGAAAAATGAGAAAATGACTTTAAAGAATTAATATAGCAAGAAATAATAAGTTCTAAGAAAAAATAGTACAAAATAAAAGTAAAAAAGGATGGTGCAAGCACCGGTTAAAAATTTGTTACATTATCGTGAAACGGTAATCAGTCTGTAAATAAAATAAATTATAAAAAAGAAAAATAAATATATTTAGGATAAGAAAATGGTTCAAAGGATTCGGAAAAATAATTGATATGCCCTATGCAAAGAGTGAATAAGAACAATTGGATTTTTGATGAAAAATTCCAAACTGACTTGTTTTACTCTAAATTGCAAAATTCGACAATCGGATCAGATTAATATTTTATAAAAGTCTCTTGACATAATATTCTACATCAAGTTAAATTTTTTGGTTAATTAGAGTTTAATAAAGACTTATTATTTAGGCAACAACCAGTTAATTTACGTGAAAAAAATACAAGGGACATTAAATAAAGGGCAAAATTATAAATAAGTATAAATCAACCTAACAGAGGTTGTTTACAGCAGTCATAGATGTTTTTAGAGAGAGGAAGCTTCTCGCCTTCATTTTTATCAAAATTTCCTTACGAAATTCACAAAAAATAAAGAGATTAAGTGAGATATAGATGAAAATAGGGAAAATAAGGAATGTTAAGTTAGGGTTTGTGAGAAATAGAAAGAGAAAGTGACGGTAAGAGAGAGTTAACAAACTTGAAAAAAAAGGTTAGAAATCTTGGAATTTCTTCTTAAATTGATATAGGTATGTGATGAAAACCCTTCCTTTTAAGTTGTATCAAGCTTTTATAGGATTTTTTGAATTATTAGTTTATAGATAATTGTTTAAAACCTAGGGTCTAATGATTTAATGCTTTATTTTTGTTAAAATTGTGTTGATATGGGATGTGTGATGCGTTAAATGATTGGGTAAAGTAGAATTTGTTGAGAGAACTTGAAGAAAAAAAATTATGAATTTCCTTAATGGGGTTTGATTAATTGGGTTCATTGATGGGGAAAGATTTTATTTAATTCATGTATTAGAGTTGCTAAATTGATGTTTGAGCATGTGTATTTGAATGAAATCATAAAAAAAGGAACTCTAGTTTGATGATGGGTTAGGTTTAGCCAAGCTTGAATTGTAAGGGGGTTTTGGCTAAATAAGAAATATAGAGTATTGAATTGTTATATGATGATTTTGCATGTTATGAAAGTGTATATTAGTGTATTAGTACATTAGAAAGAAATTGGAAGGAAATCCTAGGGTGGGGAAACTTGATAAAATTCAGTGATGTAAGGTTAAAAGTAAGAAAATGGGTTTTCGTATGATTCGTTGTTTCGAATTGTGTCAAAATTTGAATTCAAACCCATTAAAACAATTTTAGAATGATGAAATTGGAATAAACGTCTTGAAAACATAAATGTTAATTTTTGACTAATAACACCTGATAAAAAGAAAAAAGAATAACATGAATCGTCATACTAAGCAAAAGTATGTTAATAACCAAAGTTATATAGTGGTATAACTTGGGAAAAAAGTGTTGGGTTAATGAACTCATATATCTAAGGAAAATAAGGTACGTTAAGTATAAAAACTGGTTAGATTGGGATAAATTGATGCTAGCTTATGTGTTTGAATGCTTTGTTATGCATTATTATGAAAATAAAGGAACGTACCTTAAGTAAATGGTAGATTCGAACCTTTAAAGATTATTATGACATTTGAAAAGTAAGGGTGAACATTAAATTTTATGAGTTGCTTTGTTATTGGTTTATAAACATGAGTTAAATAGGATTCAAAATAAAGTCCCTAGGTTATATTGATGTGGTTATGATGGATTGCAATCTTATTGATATAAGGGAGGTTACTAGAGTTGAACAATAAACTGGAGCATTAGAACATACTAAGGCTTCAAGTAGATGTCCAACACCTTGACTTTAAAAAACTTTAAATGTCGTTTGGGTAGTTGTTATTTTTTATAATATTGTTTTTTAATAATGAAACAATCGTGTTGTGAAAAGAATAAGTTAATGAATATTAGAAAATGAAAAGTATGTATTGGTTGTGATACAAGATATTGGAAGGCAATAATACTTGTATGGGTATTTAATGTGAAAAGTCAAAACATGATGATAAAAGGTGTAACCAAAATGGTATAGATAAGGTATGTTAGTGGAAGTGGAAAATGTATCGATTTATAGTATCGAATGCATACATACATGATAAAGTGAAATTATGTATTCATAATATGGACATTGGATTTCGAGAATAAAACATCATACTTGGTAATCAAAAAAACAAGCATTTCAAATGAGTAGTATTACATTTGGCTATAGAAATGGGTGTATAGAGAAGAATGGTTATGTAGGGTATTTAAAATGGATAATAAAATGCAATATCATGATTTATGTCTAGATTAGAGATATATGAATTGTGTAAGTGTAAATACAATGAGGTATTGGGTAAAGAATGGGGTGAGTATGATGGGTTTCGGGTTAGGGTAACCTGGTGAAATGTGTAAGGTGTCATGATAAATAGGATTTTGGTTGAAGTAGAGTAATGTGTTGGGTATATTACCAAAAACATATGGAGTACTTGGTAAAAGAGGTTTAAGAGTAAAGTTTGATTAGTGTGCCACTATGTGGAGACTAATAGCATTAGTAGTTACTAATGACCAACATTGTTTGATTAGTCTGTCATTATGTGAAGACTAATGGCATAAATGTTTACTAATGACTAACATTATTTAATTAGTCTGACATTATATGGAGACTAATGACATTAATGGTTACAAATGACCGACATTGTTTAATTTATCTGCCACTATGTGGAGACTAATAACATCAGTGGTTATTGATGACCAATATTGTTTGATCTAATTAATCATGTGAATAAAGGTTAGAGTATCAAGACACATATTATATGAATGAATGGTAGATAGTAAAAATATAAATGGGCTAATGAATGATTAGTTAACCTAAAGATAATATGATGAAAGTCATTATAGGTAACATACATGGAAGGAAAAACTATATGGTGATGACAACACATGATGTGGAAGTTAAGCATATTTAGGGGAAATAATACATGGAAAATTGAAGGTTGTTATGATAGCTTAGGTATATTAAGTTAAGAAATTCATGTGAAGGCCAAAAATGAAAGGTATTGGATTGTTAAGAGATTTTTTATGCATGAAAGTGAAGGCTTGTATGTTAAGTTATGTGTTTAAGCAAAGTCATACATGTTGCATATAAATAGATGAGCATGATTGAAGCATGTGCGTGAAGGCTTGTATATTAGGTTATGTGTTTAAGCAAAGTCACATGTTGCATATAAATAGATGAGCATGATTGAAGTATGTGCAAGATTTAGACTTCGCAAAATGTACATTAATGATGTGAATCATTTTTACTTTAGTTGACAATGTGAAATTAAGTAAGAATTTGAATAGAATTCTGATAATGAATTATTGAGAATGCTGGAGAAGTTGCAAAAATGAAGGGGGGGCAACAGGTGGGAGTAATTAGGCATCTATAAGTTTCAAGAAGGTGCTTTGCACTTTATATTGTTATAAGAATTTCATGAATTTTATAATTGTAAATTCTTTAAATACAAAATTGTATTTTGAATATTAATAATATAGAGGGTAAGAAAAGATGAGTTAGATGGATTTATAGGTATTTGTGGAAGATAGCTAGACTAATTGATGTTTGTAAAAAATAGAAGAATTTATAGACAATTAAATAAGAGATGGGGGATGATGTGGATCAGCCCACAAACACCAGCAAGGACCCATTACATGTTTCAAATGGGTCAATGACTTAGTAGGCATTGAAAGAGACATTGAATGTATTGATTTTGAATGTTTTGACCAAGTCAGATTTGAAGGGTCCATTGGAGCATTAAGAGAAGGTCTTAGTACATTTTATCTATATGCAAGAGGGCCCTAATCCAACCTTATTTGAGCCATGAGGTGAGGATAAAACACAGCAAAGGAAACAAAAGAATCCAAATTGACTTAGAAAACAAAGTGACGACAAGGCTTCCTAATTATGCAAGGAGATTATTTCAGCAATTTTAATTGTGTTTCCTAGTATTAGAAGGATCCTACGATGTGACAAAAGAAGAAAATTAATACCAACAATTACTTTCCTTTCAAAGGAAGAAAAAAACATAAGTCTAATATAAGAATCCTACTACAACTTGAAACAACATAAGTGACTACCTTTCCTTTAGTTTTTAGGATTAATGGGCTGCATGGAAAGCTATAAATAAGTCTTGAATCAGTTTTGTAATTTTTTTCCTTCTCTTCTTCTCATGACAGAACAAGAATTTAATATTATGGGCTTTATTTTATTTTGTTAACTATTGCCTAAGGCTTTTTTGAGCTTAATTAATACTTTGTTTTCAGCTAAAATCCAATGCTTATTTGGATCAGGTTATGAGCTTTTCAATTTAGGATTTTTGAGTCAATTTGGTAAGTGAGTCAAATCAGTACACTAGGGTATATCCAATAGGGTTATATTTTCACAAGTATTTAAACCCTTATAAAGTCTAAAGATAGACTTTTTTATCAATAAGAATTCAAAACATTTTTTTTAACTTGTGTGAGAGTGATTCTTGCATTTTTCAATTCTTAAATGAACTGAATCAGACTTATCGAAGATTAACTGGCTTTATGGCATCATTCGACTTCATTCCAATAATGTTGGTACCTTGAAATAGGTTTTTATTGTGCCACACTCCTATCAAACCTATTTCGACTTTTCGGGATCAGATCTCAATCTTGATTGTAGGTTGAGTGACCACGTGATCACAAGGTTTACATTAGTTGGTATCAGAGCTAGACTTCGAAACAAGATCATATCCTTCTATTATTTTCGTGTTCTTGGTGTTCTTTTAAGTTTTTCAGTGTTTGCATCGTTCATCATCATCTTCTTCTTTATGTATGCAACATTTAAGAAAAAGAGAGAGTAATATTTCATCTTGTTATTATCTTTAGAGAGAGTAATCATATCAGTAGCATAAAAAAAGTTAAACAAAGGAAAAGATTAGATGAAATTTGAAGGTTGATTCAATTCTGCCGTAGAAACACAATTCTTAGTGAACAATTAATGATATGTATGCTAAATAATTCGATCTTGAATGTATATACTTAATCAGTAAGAACACTTCTAATATGTATTATTATGTATAGTATATTTATATGATATTGTTCTGGTCTTAAAAGTATACAAATGATTATTGATAACTTAAGATGTCTTAGATATATAAGGAATTTTGCTAAAACTTCTATATGGATTTTGGTAGAAGACCATATGATTTTAATAACTACTACTATTTTGAAAACCTGATTCAGGGATTAACCGGGGATTAACCGGGGCAAGACTTAGGTTACGGTTCAGGAGGGTCAACATAAGTTGACCTAAGTTAACGTATGAATAAAAGTTGTTATTATTATAGTTTTAAAATCCGACTTGAGAATCGACTTAAGGTAAGGTTCAGGAGAGTCAACCTGGCTGACCCAAAAGTTTTTTAAAAAATAATCAAAATAACTTTATTTTAACTATTTTTTTTAAATCAATGGATTTTTGACCTGTGTTTTATTTAAAGTTCACCTGGGTTTTTAATCGGGTCAGGTTGAGTAAACCCTTTTTTTATTTTTTCTTAAACCCGGACCAGTACAGATCCTTGGTCAACCCATCAAGTCAGTCTTGATTTTATAACTAGGTTTATTATATTATTATTAATTTCAACAATTAATATAAACTAAAGTAAAAAAAATATATAATTATTTTTTTAAAATATATAAGTTTGACAACAATACATATGAATAGTAAATTTTTTTTTTTCATATTTTATCATGTCTTGTCCACCATAACCAAATAGAATACAAAAACAATTATTTTATCTTGTACATCACTACAAAACATAATTTTATCCCTGTGTCCTTTTCTATCTTGTCTTTATCTTTTTTTTCTCGAGACAACAACCAAATACTACCTTAATATTAGGTTGATAGTAAATCACTTTTTGTATTTTTATTAAATAATAAAATAAAAAAATTAAATTGATCAAGTGGAGTCTATAACCCTAATTTCAGGTTAGGTAGGTTGACTAAATATTAATCAAAGAGTCATATTGAGATTTGTTTTGCTATTTTTTTTATTTTTTTGGTCAATTTTATTATTTATTGTGAAGTTTTTATTGAATTTTATTTTTTAATATTTGATTGATAACAAATTAATTTTGGTATTTTTTATTATATAATAAAATAAAAAATTAATTAAATTTAATAAAATTCATAACTCGAGTTGTAACATTAACAAATTAATTAAATATCAATAAAAAAATTGGATATAAATTTTTCAAGTTTAAATGTTGTATTGAATTTAATTACAATATCAATTTTTTTTTTAACAATCTAAATATATTCTTTTATATTTTAAAGAAAATTTATCCTAACTCGACTAAAAACGTAGGCGGATAAACTAGTTTATTCCCAAAGTCCATGTATAAACAAAATTCTATGAAGGAATGTACTAAAATTCCGAATTCGAGCCATCAAATCAAAAGTCATTAAATCCAACGGTGAAAATTAAAAAGACCTGTCACTCCACCGAATCATAATATACACTGGCGGGCAGTCATAAACCCTAATCAAACCCCTACTCGCACCTGACACGCCTATAAATAACACTCTTCATTCCCCGCAATCTTCACCACTCTCAAAACCCTACAAAATATCTGGAAAACTAAGGTTTTGTAGAGCCGTTCTTCAGATTTTTATCTCCAAAATTATTCAAGCAAAATGGGCAAGTCTAGCAAGAAATCAGCTACCAAAGTATGATTCTTTCGTTATTTCTTCTTCTATTCTTTGATTTTTTTTTTAAAGAGTCTTTTGATGTTTGTTTTGTCTAATAGGGCCCTGTGCTGTTTTTGTAGGTTGAAGCAGCTCCTGCTGTAATTCCTGCTAAGGCTGGGAAGCAAGGTAAAAAGTTTGTACTTAAGGTTTTACTGTTGTGGTTTTGTGTGGTTATCTTCCACTGGTTTAGTGTGGTATGCGTTGTTTAGGGTTTGATTGTGGAACGTGGGTTTATATATTGGGATTTTGAAGTGATTTTTGTGTGTTTCTCTTAATAGAAAGGAGATTTTCTTTTATACAATGATTTGGTCTCTTTTCTGTTCTCGATTTTCTGAATTTGAGAACTTTGATAATAAAACAGAAGCTCGTGATTTGTGTAAGTTTTATCGGTCGTTTACCAACGAGTTTATGCATACAGGGGTTAAATTTGAGAAAATAAATTTTTTGCTTTATCTCATCTGCATGCTGTTGTGTTAAATTTGAAATTTGTTCTGTTTAACGTGTAATTTTGCTTTGAAACTGTGGTGTTTGCAGGTAAGAACAAGAGGGAAGCAGAAGAAGCCTTAGAGAAGATTGTGAGTGCCAAAAAGCAGAAGAAAAATGACGGAGTAGCTCAGGCTGTCCAGAAGGCAAAGGTTGAAACTAAGACCCTGAAAAAGAAGAAACATGAGTCCAGTGATTCTGATGACTCCTCATCAGAGGAAGAAGAGGTATATACAGATTTAACTTAAAATTCTCATGCAGTTTTTCATGGGCTAAATACTTGTATGTGTGAATTTTGAAACAAATTTTTGATGAAAATAGGGTGTTTAATTTTTTCTTTTTGAATAAAATTTGCGTTATATATGTATTTTGGGTTCCCAATTTTGTAATTATGTATGTTTTAGAACAAGTTTTACTTTATGTATGGATTTGGTTCACAATTTTGTAAATTATTAGGTTAAGGTTCTGCCAAAGAAGGCAGTGAAGCCAACTAAACCACCTGCCAAAGAATCCAGTGACTCTGAATCAGACTCCGGATCTGAGCTGGAATCTGATGAGGTAAGCATTGGAGCAAAGTTTAGTTGACGCAGCTTTTTTCCCCCTCTTTTTGTTAATTAAATTTAATTTTTATTTCAGGAGCCACCTGTGAAAGCTACTCCTGCCAAGAAGGAGCCAATTGCTGTAAAAAATGGTTCCCATGGTGCTGCTGCTAAGAAGGGAAAGGATGACAGCAGCAGTTCTGAGTCTTCAGAGGATGAATCTTCCGATGATGAGGTAAATTTCAATATGTTTTGCAAAATCCTAGAGAAATTACTACAATATATCCTGGACAAAAATCCTAAAATGACTTCACTGTAGTATATAGTGATAGCATTTGTTGCAAAAAATGGTTAATCAAATGATAGTTTTGACTCAGATGCTGATTTATAGGATCTGATTGAATACAAATATTTGGTAGTAATTTGCTGTAAAATTTATGTTGTGCTTGGAGAAAACTATAGTAGCTTCAGCCAAGGCCATTGACATACTACTAGGATATTTTTGGTGAGTGAAATATATTATCTGATTGCCTTAGCATTGGTGTTTGTTTTCAAGCTTTCTAGTTTACTAGCCTTCCTCATCCTTCCTACCTGAACTTTGTAATTTCATCTGTAGTGAGTTACTGTTTGTTGACCATTGATTAAATAATCATGTAGGAAATTCCCGCAAAGGCTTCTGCTCCTAAGAATGTTCCTGCACAACCAGCTACCATTAAAAAGGTTGAATTAAGTGATGACTCTGAAAGCGATTCTGATGATAGTGAATCCACTGATGATGATAAGGTGCCCTTCTAACTTGTTTCTAATCTCTATGTGAATGTGTTGGATATTTAATTCTAACAGATTTGAGTAATTCTGCAGCAGAGGTAACAGCCAGCAAACCTAATGAATTGTGTTACTATTTGTTTATGTAGGGTGCATCTACAAAGGCTGCTATTCCTAAGAAGGTTCCTGCACCAGCTGCCCAGAAGAAAGCTGATTCAAGTGATGATGACTCTGATTCCGATGAATCCTCTTCTGAAGATGAGGTATTACCATATATGCTTATAGAATCTTAAATATGGATTTGGCTGATTCTTAACCACAAGTTATATTATCATTGCCGTAGGTCAATTAAATTAATAAAACAATGTGGCTTTTATTTTCTTGTCTTTATCCATGTCATTCCAGTCAGTTTTTCATGTAGGAAAGATAAATTCTCTCAGAATCATATTGAATGTTATTTTGTTGTACCATGATTGCTGTGGATCTGTTTTATCATGCAGTAAATCTTTCCCTTTTTCTCCTTGCAGACTCCTGCAGCAAAGGCAGCTGTTGCTTCCAAAAAGCCGTCCTCTGTAACTGAAACAAAGGAATTGAAACAGGTAATTTTGCATAAACATGTGCATGCTTAGATATTTACAAACACTTGCCTATGCTGAATTAGTTGCATATGTTCAAATCTGAAGGTGTTTTGCTTGGGGAAACACAATCAGCTTTTAGGCATGTTTGGTAATGCGTTTGCAGGTACTTTTCCTTAGTTCTTTTGGGCTGGAAATGCATCAAGTTGATGCTCTTTTGGGTGCTTTTCAGTGGTATTGATAATGGAATTTCAAAATAATTGAAAAGCTCCAAAAGAACCATTAATTCCAAAATCACTTTTGAAAAGCTCCTGGATCATTACCATACATGATGTCTATTATGGTGATGCTTGTTGTTTTATTCTCTCAGGATCTGTTGTTTTTCTGTTGTTTTTTATTCATTGCTTTCAATTCGACAACCATAATTTTGTGTGGCACAGGCAAAAGCAACTGCTCAAAAGGAAAGTAGCAGTGAAGAGGAGAGTTCCAGTGATGGCTCAGAGAGCGAGGAAGATAGTGAAGATGAAAAGCCAGCAAAGACTCCAAAGAAAAATGTAAAGTTGCTTCTATTAGTTAATTAATGCTTTATTACACACATGTGAGTGTAAGCTAACTTGTATTTTTTTTTCCTGGATCAGGACACTGATGTAGAGATGGTTGATGCTGATATAAAGTCTGATGTCAAAACTGTAATTCAACATTTTGCCTTTACTTTTCTCTTTTGCACCAAGTTTGTAGTGCATCTTTTGAATAAATTTCTTTATATGCAGCCCAAGACGCCTGTTACACCAGTTGCTCATGAGAATACTGGGTCAAAGACACTTTTTGTTGGAAACCTATCATTTCAAGTTGAACGTGCTGATGTGTATGTTCATCTTTGAGCCTCCTGCAAATCTAGAACGATTTTTGCATAATTCTCACCTGTGTAAGTTTTTACTGCAGGGAAAATTTCTTTAAAGGGGTTGGGGAAGTTGCTGATGTTCGCTTCGCCTTAGATGCAGATGAGAGGTTTAGGGGCTTTGGCCATGTTGAGTTTACCACAGCTGAAGCAGCACAGAAGGTTAGGTTTTATAATTTCTTTTCATTTTCAAATTCAGTTGTCCCCTGGCACTGAGCTGTTTTTCAAATGGTATAATCTTTATTTTTTGATTGTAGTATAATGTTCGTTGTTGCTGGGTCAGTATCATGTACATGCTTTATTTTTGGGAATCTAACTCTTTTTTTCTGTGTTAGTAACTGCATTGGGAAATTTAAAATTTTTTCTAATCATTGATAACTGTACTCATGTCCTTGTTTTTTTTCTTTGTTTTCCCTTAACAGGCTCTAAAATTGCATGGTAATACTTTACTTGGCCGGGATGTCAGACTTGATTTGGCTCGTGAGAAGGGCTCAAATACACCATACAGCAAAGATAGCAGCTCATTCCCGAAGGGAGGGAGTGGTCAATCCCAAACCATTTTTGTCAGGGGATTTGACAAGTCTGCCGGGGAGGATGAGGTAATGATTTCTCACTGTGGTAGCTTTAAAGGTCAATTTTGTGGTCCTGAGATTTCTAGGTGATTTCTCATGGTGTGTTCAATCCAAATCTTTACAGATTAGGAGCTCTCTCCAGGAGCATTTTGGTTCTTGTGGGGAGATTAAAAGGGTATCTATTCCAACTGACTATGATACCGGTGCCATTAAAGGGTACATTCGCCTTCTATCCCTTTTACAAGATTCATTTTTCCTAATATGCAAGATTACAGTAGATTGACTGCTGCTATGTGATTATTCTTCTGAATGATTCTTTCAGAATTATTTTGTTTATATTTTGTAATTGGTTCACATTGAATGAATTTAATGTGGATTTCTTTGGTGAGAATCATTGTTTTGTCCATTCATATAATCTCAGTAGTTTTGCTGGTAACAATTAAGCTATTCTCTTTCTTAATGTACATGGGGTCTGTTTTTTCCTTTGAAACTTGGGGAGGTTACATAATCTGATTTGTCCATAGAAACTTGTGCCAAGGCTGCAACTTTGCCAGCCAGTGGTCTGGGAGGAATGAAATCATTTTTCTTTCAAAAGAAGTGTTTTGAGAAATTCTCTACTTTTGTTGTGTTGCTAGGTAAATATTCTGGTTATGATGGATGATTGAGGGTGCTTCATGTTTTTAAGTACTATCTGAAGGTTTTTGTTATGTTCTAATAGATGGCTAGGTTTCTGTCACGTCTTATTTTAATTTTATCGAGTGGCTTGTGATATAGTGAGTCATGCCAAGTTCTAAATTGTAAACCAATTTCAGGATGGCTTACTTGGAATTTAATGATGCTGATGCTTTGAGCAAAGCTTTTGAGCTTAATGGAAGTCAACTTGGAGAATACTACTTAACTGTGGATGAAGCAAAACCAAGGAGTGATAACCGTGACAGTCGGGACAGTGGCCGGGGTCGTGGCAGAGGCAGTGGTGGTAGGGGTCGTGGGGGCCGTTTTGATAGTGGACGTGGGGGCCGTTTTGATAGCGGACGTGGGGGCAGAGGTGGTCGAGGACGTGGGACACCTTTTAAACCCAGTGTGACCACAGCTGCTTCAGGTAATTGTTCATAAATCCTTTTTGACCTGAATGAACTGAATTTCTGTTTCTAGGGATAGACTAGCAAATTCACTGTGGTAACAGTGAGGATTGTGTTTGGTAACACTGTTGTCCTTAGCCGTGAACAATGTTTTCATAACGAATTGCAGCTTCGGATGTTGGCCTGACAATTATTTTAGGCAACTTCGGTAGATTTAGTGCCTATGATAGATGCTGTGTTTCTAAAATGTTTTTTGTCACCACATCAAAACATTCAAAAACACAAGAAAAGATTAATTCTGAGAAAAATAATGAAATGGTTGATCAACCGTAACTCTAAACAAGCCTTGGATTTCAAGTTATGCTGCTAAACCCCCACTTGTTTTTTTCCTATGCAGGAAAAAAGAAGACATTTAATGATGACTACTGAGCGAAGCAGATGAAGATTTCGAAGGGTCTCTGCACCTGTTCTCTCCTTCAAAGATTATTATTTTTGGTAGTGCTATTGTAGAAGAGATTTTTTGCTTTTTGTTTTCAAGCGTTATTTAGGGGATGTTTATTTTCTTGCGAAGCTCTCGAAGGGCCAGCCATTATGACTTAAAGCAATTATGCTGTGCTTAAATTTATCATATTTTAAAGTTTTCACATAGGTTTCTGGATCTGTTCTGGTTCCCGATTTCTTTTAAAATTATTTAGTATTGACTGCTATAATTCTTAACCGCGGTGCTATAATTCCTAGACATAGGACAGTCGTAGAAATTCTTCCTAAAAGGAGGGTCCAGAGGAAAGAGCTAAAGCTCAAGAGAGGAAAGTTTGAGGAACTTGTGATGTTGGTTAATGTTCGGTTTTGAAAAATAAAATAAAGTTTTATTGATTTAAAATAATTAAAGATATAATAATTAAATTTGAAACTAAAACAAGAATAAGGATGAAATTAAAAATGGTTTTTTTTGAAAATATTTATTTTTTAATTTTATCATTTAACAATAAATTAGTTGAGAATTGAACTTTATAATTTATTTATTTATTTTTTATGAGATAATCTTGTTTTTATGACTCAGGTTTCGGATCTTGGGTTTAATTAGTTGAGAATTGGTTTTATGATTTTTTTCCTTTCCTTTCTACTAAGTTATTTTGGTCTCATGACATGACTCATATGTTTCTTGGTTTAATTCAGCCAGACTTGGATTTTTTCTCCTTTTCTTTTAAAAAATTTATTTTCTAATTTTATCATTCAACAATGAATTTAATTGGAAACTAAGCTTCTCTGTTTTTTTTTTCAGTTTGTTTTCTATGGAGTAATCTTGTTTTCATAGCTTAGGTCATGAGTTTAGTTTGTTAGGAATCATGATTTATGATTTTTATATATTTGCTTTTTATTAAATTATCATCGTCTCATTATTCGAGTTAGGACTTTGTCGAATTAAGCCAAGTTAACTCATATTTTTTATATCGTATTTCAATAATGAGTTAGTTAAAAATTTGGCCTTGTAATTTTTTTTTTCAATTTGTTTTCTATGAAATAATCCAGTTTTCATGACTTAAGTTGTAAGTTTAACGAGTTGACTTGAATTGCTTTTATAAAAAAAAAGTTGAAGATCTTTTTTTTTTATCTTTCAATATTTAGTTTATTAGAAATTGAATTTTCTAATTTGTTTTAGTATGTTTTTTTTTATAGTGCTATCACAAGTTTTATAAATTAATCAAAATTAATTTAGGTTCATTCGATATTTTATATTTTGATATTTTTTAAAAAAGATGTGATATTTAATTTCTTTCTATCTCTATATTTAAAAAGGATGTCATTATGACATATATCAAATTCACGGTTAATTTTTTTCATGCTAAAAAATACATTAGCAACGATTTTACATTTTTTTTTTGTTTAAAGAGGGCGGGCCCCAATAGGCTAGTGAATAGATATTTTGTGTAGGCCTCTGAACTCGAAGCTTCATTTGCTTAGAATTAACCAAGTGTGTTAGATAAAAAGCTTGGTATATTTGAATTCTGATTCGTCAAGATACAACAGTTATTAACACTTGTAAG
>Ga0325410_1003460_pt1 | contig 17825 bp, 14 predicted proteins | sample PopdelMetagenome_16_FD_206182 | JGI IMG/M metagenome (GOLD analysis project Ga0325410, IMG submission 206182) | Populus deltoides microbial communities from Bellville, Georgia, United States - Xylem-PdIQD-R3 | ecosystem: Host-associated > Plants > Phyllosphere > Stem > Wood/Secondary xylem...
AGTTCTTTTTTTTAAAATCAACCATTAAAACATGTTTAACGTTGAATGTGAGATACTTTTCAAAATAGCTTTATAATTTAAAATTATTAAAAACATATTAATTTACTATTTTTTAAAATCAAAATATTGTTTAAAAACATCTAAAAACAAAAATAAAATTTGTTTCAAATACTTCTTATTAGTTCGAGTGTCTAAAAATAAAATTCAGTCATTTGATAGATAAATCTGGGGGAAGAATCTTACAATTATAAGGAAAAGAAAATCAAGAAATCATATACCTAATCCCTTAGATAATGAAATAGGAAATTCCATTATTAAAAAAAAGAAAGTTCATTACATCCATATAAAAATTATCCAAAAAAAATTATTGACAACCTTTTCTTACTGTTATAAAAACACCAGTATAGTATATATAAACAGTGACTCTTGACTGTTTACGTGTTTAACAGCAGCAGCCAGCGGCATCATCATTCCCCAGAAATTGTAAATAAAGGCAGCACCAACTAATCAAAGTTTGAAACTTTACAAGTTTTTTAACTCATATCTGCTGCTGTGAAGAAGAAAACGCCAAAGGTAATCAATCATTCACATGTGACATGCCTCTATAATTATAAATATGGTATTTGTTTTTTTTTTTTTGCTCTGCAAACTGGGCATGGTTATCTTCAATTACTGAATCAATCTGGGGCTCTGTCCATTTTGGATAGAAAGAGAAGAAAAAGAGGAAAAAAAAAGGAACATAACAAGAGAAAACGAATTCTTCCACTTTCTCTCAAAAAGGGTCTTCTTTTTTTGCTATCTTTTCTCAGATTTTAATGGGGTGTTGAGGATTCCAGTGTGGCAACTTGGGGTGAGCCTTTTTCAATCCAAGCTGTCTTTTTTATGTGCAAGCAAGTAGTATTAGTTGTTGTTGAAAAGATAGGACTAGTTGACCCATCCTGACATGATTTTTTTTTCTCAGGATAACCCATCAACATCATTCATAATTTCTACGGCTGCCCTTTGTAAATTGCTTTCCCTTTTTAGGCGATTTTTTGACCCATTTTTTTTGTTTTCTTTCATGGGTTTTTTCTTTTGGTTTATCTGATTTCTGGATTCTCCCAATTTTTGTTCAATCAGCCGCTTAATTCTGTTTTATTGAACTTGTGGGTTTTGTCAATGGAAGCATAGTAGAATTTGCAAAGTCATCAACTTTTATTAGTTTCTAAGTAAAGTTCTAACATTTACAGTGATATAGAGAAGGAGGTGGGGGAGAAGTAAGGTTGTGCACTGTGAAGGTCAGATTTTTTTTTTCAACAGTTTGTTTTTTGTGCAACTTCTCACACTTAAGTGGTACATGTTTTGAAAGTAAAGTTTTGAGTGCTAGTTAGTAGTTACAATGTCAAAGTCTTGACAGTGCTAGTACTGTGAAATTGAGTCGTAGGCTGCCTTTCATTGTATGGTGTTTTGTACAGTTACTGGGGTTGGACAGTGAGAAAGGAAGGAATCTGGAGTTAGTTTTTTCCAATTGGTATTTAAATCTGTGGTTGATACCTGAGGTATTGCTTAAAGGTTTTTACTGTTATTTGTGCTTTATTGATGGAAACAAATATGATTATCATAGAAAGTCTAAGAGGAGAGATTTTGCTGAGGGTTTTGAATTTGACAAAAAATCGAAGGCTTCTTTCTTTGTTCAGTGTTTTGTAGTTTCATCTTAGTTTTTCCTCACTGCTGAGACCCAAATGGGATGCATGGGATTATTTGCTATTTCAAATGTTTCAACAGCATAACTTTACCTCACTCTTCTTTGTTCTAAAAGTTTCTATTTTGGAACGCAATCTTGCTCTTTATTTGTGATTAATTCTACTGTTTAGTTAGATTGGGGAAAAAACAAATGAGTTAAAGAGGTTGTAGCCTATATGTACTGTAAAACTTGTGGATGAAAGGAGATTATGACATGATAAATTCTTTGTGGGCCTGTGCTGTTAAAACTGTTATTATCAAGTAGGGGACACAGTTAACTTGTTTTTGTTGGAATTAGAAATGGCCTTGTGAACGCTCCTATTATTCACTGCAGGCTTCTAGGTTTTTCTTCTTTGTTTGGTTTCTCCATTGTCCCTTTCATCTCTCACAATCCCTAAACCTAATTACCATTTACCGTTAAATTCACCGTAGCATTAATTTCTGTATATTGTTATTTGCTGCTATTTATTGCATCTTCGAATTAGTGATTTTCAGATATTTCTCATGGTCTAACTGAACTTCGATGCCTTTTCATTTAACAATAGGTCAGCAATTCACAAGAGTCCAAGTTTTTGAATTGTGGAGCAAATCACCATCGAACTCTTCACATACTCCACTGGGGCTGTGATTTTTATTGGAGGTGAACTCTGGTTCAGCTTTCTTGGCCTTTTATGGGGTCCTTTTGTTTTCTCTTCTTGCTTACCTCTATGGCCTGACATATCCTGGTTTCCCATAATTAAAGTCTGTTGTCAATCCGGTTGTTGGTGATTCCAAATTTAGAAATAATTCAGATCCTACTTCCAAGAAAATCTGTGGTTTTGGCGAGTGGCTTTTAGGCTGGCCTAGATTCTGGAGCACTTTGGTAGATATCTTTTCCTCATCTTGTGTGAGTGCTATTAGCTGTAGGTAACTCAGAGAAGGCTAGATGTCTGTGGATGAAGGGGGCAGTGGTTCTCTGTGGACTAAAGAACAAGATAAGGCATTCGAGAATGCCCTTGCTACTTATCCTGAAGATACTCCAGATTGGTGGGAGAAAATAACAGCCGATGTACCTGGGAAAACTGTAGAAGAGATTAAACATCATTACGAGCTTCTGGTTGAGGATATTAGCCAGATTGAAGCTGGCTGTGTACCATTGCCTAATTATAGCTCTTCTTCAGAAGGTTCAACAAGCCATGCCATTGATGAAGGAACTGGAAAGAAGGGTGGCCACTTAGGGCATCATAATAGTGATTCCAATAATGGAAATAAAGCTTCAAGGTCAGATCAGGAACGCCGTAAGGGAATCGCTTGGACTGAGGATGAGCACAGGTAAATTAATAAATTATCATTTTATTCATCATCAAATCAAGTGCTCTGATGGTTATCGTTGATTGAGTTGTTGCAATCTTTGATTTTCTCTGACTTAAATTATTATTGCTATGTTTTTTCTGCCAAACGCACCTTAAGACCAGCTAATCTGTGATCAAATCCATAGGTTTAGGAAATCTTGAGATGATAGGAAGCAAGTGAATGATAGTTGATTTCGAAACCGTGAGACAAATGTGTTTCACTTTCTGAGACTTTTAGGATGGAGCACACCTTTTATTCTCTTTTATGGTAATGTGTTCCTGAATGCATTGTGTTCAACCTCATATTTTGCATTGGATTATTTGTTTTAAAACATTTAGTACATAGTTGTACCTGCGACAATTGAGGATGCTGGTCTAGGGACTGGGAAGTGAAAGATCCTCGGTTTTGTTGGGGGATGAAATGACTAGTCTTAATCTAAAGCTAAATCAATAAACCTAATTGACTTGCATTGCTTGAAACCTTGTTATCTAGATTCAGTTGTCAGAGAATAACTGAGATGATGTGATTGATTGTCTGAAAAGTTGTTCCAACTGACGAGCACCTATATGTGTCAAGCATGTGAATGGAAGCTTGAAACTGATGCATGAAGTAGAATCTTTCCTTGGTGCATTATTAGTAGGTGTTGGAATCTAGTTTGTTTCTCTGTATTCACTTTGCAATAATGGTAATATTAAAGAAGAGTGAGGAAAAAAAGAAGGAGGATTTACATTGTTTGGTTGATTGAGCTGCTCCATTGACTGAGACAATGGAAGAATCACTATAAAACTGGAGATCTAGTATGTTCCCTCTCTTGTATGCCCTAGCCTTAAGACAGCTATTTGTCTTGAAACAAACTTTTACTCTATCTAAAACAGAAGATTACATTCTTCTCAAGTTTGTACTTTGTTTATAGTTCAACACCTTAGCATTGGATAAGAATTGAACGTGTTTGTATCTCATTTGTTTAGGTTCCCTCTGATTTTTCTCGGCCTTGGAATTGGATAAATTCTCGAGACTTTTGATCAGGGTGGGGATTAATCAAATGATATATGAACATGTTCAACATTTTAAAAAGACTTAAAACATGTAAAGTTGTGGTGAAGCACTAAATTCCCTCTCGCGTTCATTCATTAACACCTATTATACTCCTTAATGCTTTTTGGATGTTTTATTTGTATGAACCCTACGGCATTTAGGTTTCAATAATGAGGTTGGAAATCCTAAAGATTTATAAAAACTAGTGTGGTTTGTGTCTATGTTTCTACATTGGCATCCACATGGTAGTGGATGCATTTGGATAAATTTGTCATGTTATTCTAATAGAGAAATTCACAAAAACTCTGTACATAGGATTAGGGACTTGTTTTTACAAATCTATGAAGCTTTGTTGTCAATCATTCCACTCCTTTTCTTCTATCTCTCAGAAAGATCACACTAATGGAGCTATTTATACACGAGTTTTTGGCTCTAGCTGATAGTATGGCTTCATTTTGATGTGTTCTGGTGGTGGATAGATTAGAAGGTCACAATGGGTGTGTGCTGGGGGTTGCGGGGATAAGGATCCTTTTAAAGTTGCCAACGAAAAACCTAGATCTATGAATTGTTGCAACAGTTTCTTAGTAAAACACTTTCCTCCTTGAATAAGGAGACCACAAAGCCTAGATTATGTTGGCTTTGTTAAGGGAGTCTTGCAGCAACAACTGGAGAAATTGGTTGAAGAATAATGTGCATAAATTTGCAAACATTTAGCAGTCAAAATTCAGTAAGGTTCTTCTAGGGGAGATTCCTAGAAGACCTTAGTGGGATCATTGCCTTCTTTCTTTCTTTCTTTTTCCTCCCTTCATTTCTCTTGGTCTTTGAAGTGAATCTAACTTCAATTGCACATTTTGCTTGTGATCATGGCCTCTTTGTGACTGTTATTGGAGGTTTGGAACCAAAACTTAAAAACGCAATTATGAGCTCAGGATTGCCTTGAATATGTAAAGCTTTGTCTTCCTTCTTGTGGTCTATTGAATCTGTTTTCATCGTGTGGTTTTGGAATACCAATATCCTTTTGGTCACACGCTCGCAGAGATTCCTTTAATATGATTGTGATAATATTGGGTCCATAGCCTGCAATATTGTAATTAGTTAGTTTAGGGTCATCCATTGAAGCTTGCAAAAATTAAGTTTCCATATGAACAGAAAAGGTGATATGGACTGACTTTGGTGTGGAGGCTGCTAGCATTTCTTAAAGGTTTACATGATAGAGTGAAGTGTAATTATTTCAAACTCTTTCTTAAAGGTCTCAAAAAGCTTTGTAATCACCACTTTGCATTTGACCATGGGTTTTTGTTACTTGGGCTGTTGGGGTTGCTAGGGGTAATTCGTGTTCCAACTTTTTAGTGCAATTCTAGGGCACTTGCACTCTCAGCAAGTCACTGTTCTCTCTGGCGTGTCTGGTCTGGAGTAGCCTATGCTAAGCTTCTGGTTCTTTAATTAATAAAGTTCAAATCTCCCCTTCTAAATCTCTCTCGTGCTCTATTTTCCTGCACTATTTTACACAAATAATCAGAGGAAGACATGAGATTGTGTCATAAGTTTTTGTTGAGGAGCTGTAATTGCATGGTTTTTGAATTGGAGAACCTTTAATGTCCTATTGAAGGATAAGTGCTGTATTTTCCTCAGTTCTCTTTTATGGCAATGTGGATGTTTTCCTCCAGTGAACACACTTAGTAAGAATCTATAAGCATGTTATAGTAGAATTTTGTTGGTGGTGCTGATTCCTGTATCCTTCTGATAAACAGGTTATTTCTTCTTGGTTTGGACAAATATGGGAAGGGTGATTGGCGAAGTATATCGAGAAACTTTGTCGTGACAAGAACACCTACACAAGTAGCAAGCCATGCTCAAAAGTATTTTATTCGTCTCAACTCAATGAACAAAGATAGGAGGCGATCCAGCATTCATGACATCACCAGTGTTGGCAATGGAGACGTTGCAGCGCCTCAAGGACCGATAACTGGTCAAACAAATGGTTCTGTTGCAGGTTCCTCTGGAAAGGCAGCAAAACAACCACCTGCACAGCCAGTTGGTCCCCCAGGAGTTGGTATATATGGTCCTCCAACTATAGGCCAGCCTATAGGAGGCCCCCTAGTCTCGGCAGTTGGCACCCCGGTGAATCTTCCAGCACCAGCACACATGGCTTATGGTGTTAGAGCCCCAGTACCAGGAACAGTGGTTCCTGGTGCACCGATGAACATGGTTCCTATGACATATCCAATGCCGCACACAACCACTCATAGGTAAAAACATATGTGGTTGGCTACAAGCATGCAAAAGACAGAAGACTTTTTGCTTGTGCTCATTTTGGGTTACAGGGTTCTCCATTTTAGCCTGATTAAGGTTCCGCGCTTCTGCTTATGGGCAAGCAAAAGTTGTCTCATGTCATTTTGTTTACTCGGGTGCCACTCTCAAGTCTCAAATAAGCCACGGGGAGAGAGGAACTATAGACATCTGTATAGGCAGCAGCTTTGGGAAGATATGGCAGCATTTATGGGGTAGGACAGCGTTTAATTTATCCTTCATAGTTTTACATTACAAGCTCTTAGACATGTAGAAGTAGACAATTAATGTATTTGTTTTTCTTTCATGACCATAAGTTGTAAAGAACCCGTTTATATTTCAACTCTTCACAGTTGCATATGTAATCGATCACATATTTTGCTGCACCTTGCTACTAATTTCTCGAATAGTTGAAGGATCATTGTTCTCAGATCTTTGCCTGGGACGAACCCTCGGAAGTTTTATGGAACATAGGCATGTGCATGTATTCTGTTTGAATGCATAACCAGGCAAGCACGAATTCATCTGAAAGTCGAGAATGGGTCTGTTTTTCACACCTTGTAGATAATCTTTGGTGCTTTATTTTCTTTTTTCAAAGATCCTATCTGGAAGGCAAGTCATAAATGAACCAGAAAATAATTCAGACAGCCATGTTCATGTAGCAAAAAAAATTCAACGATTTCCTACTCGCAAATTGCGTGACAACAACATTATTTTGTCCTAATGGTCCAGTCAATATTCAAACAGTTCAGCACGTAAGCACCAGTAATAAATACGCAAAAAATCTTTTTTTATTTTTTTTTATTTTAACCCTGGGCTCTTCAGGAATAATGTTTGCCAATGGAGAACTCCGTATGAGGGAAAAAAAACGACATCAAACAGCGTGGTTTTATGAAGGATGGTGGGCTGATTATGGGCCTACTTGAACTCTAGAGATGAGGCCCAATTATTACAATAGGTAGGGCCTTGCAAAACCTCTTATTTCTTCTCACCGTTTACACTCACGCTTATACCTTCTCACGTAATAATTTTTGGATTTTGGGGTTTCTTTGAAGGGTTTCAAACTAACTAAAAAAATGCTAATGGGTTTGTCTTACATGTTGACATTATATTATTAGCTGCTGGTAGGATTTTTTTTTTTTTTGAAAAAATTAGTGAGGTGTTGCTAGTGGAATGTTTTTTTTAAATCGTACGAGAATTGATTTGATATGATTCGATTAATTTGATAAATTAAAAAATTATTTAAAAAATTATAAAAAATTAATTTGATTTGAAATAAATATTTAAAATGATATTTATTTTATAAATATTGAGAAGACAACATACTAAATTAATTCGGGTTAACCAGAGTTAATCTGCCAATCAATATGTCAGATTATAAGACTATGATAACCCAACGAAAAGAAAATACAAATAAATTATGAAACTCAATTCTTAATAAACCCGATATTGATTGATGAAATTAAAAAAAAATCAATTAAAAAAAGACCAAAAAAATTATTCGAGTCAACCTGAGTTAACCTACCAAACCTGCAACCCGAGTCATGAGACCGGAATAACTTGATAGAAAGCAAATTAAAACAAATTATGAAGTTTAATCCCAAAAAAACATAATGTTGAAGGATGTAATTGAAATTGAAAAATAATTGAAAGAAATGACACAAAAAAACTACATTAAACTCTTGATAACGTATTAAACTCATAACCCGAGTTATGAGATAAATATAACCTCAGAAAAAATAAATCAAAAAAAATTTATAAAATCTAATTTCTAATCAATCCAATATTAAAAAATATAATTAAAAAAATCTAATTAAAAAAATAAAAAAATCTAGTCAATCGGTTAAACCTGCATTCCAAATCAAGAAATTATAATAACTTTATAAAAAATAAATTAAAAAATATACAAATAAAATCTAATCTTTAATAAATATAATGTTAAAGGATGTAATTAAAATAAAAAAATATAGTTTAAAAAAGAAAAAATATTTAAATTAATAGTGTTTTACAAAAAGAGGTACCTAAAATGAATAGCAAATATTTAAATCCTCTCTTCTTTTATTTTATTTATTTATTAAAATGAATAGCAAATAGCTTATAGTTTTAGAGTCAGTCAAATATAACCTTAGTCTTTTTTTTCGACGCTTCATTTTATGAGAATTTAAGTTGGTATATTTATTTTCGTTTTCTGTTTTTTTTTATTATGTAATTACATTATACAAATATTTTTTGCTGAGTCGAGTGCCCTAATTTTTTTGTTTTAATAAAAAAAATATTACATTCACCCACGATTTTTTGCAACTTAATTATTTTATTTTCTGTCCAAGGAGAACAAGTAAAAAAAAAAAAGGAGCCAATTCCTGAATTAGAAATATAAGAGGGCCAGAGTGATCGATCATAAGGAAAGAAAGCAAGAGTTCCCGCCATAAAAAAGGAAACCATATCACATTCACCCACGATTTTCTAACTCCAATCAGGTCTCCCTTCCTCTTGAGGAGTTTATATGCAATTGGTGATTGGTCCCTTTTGGCACCCTAGTTACCACCGTCGTCTGCTTTCAGAACCCTAATCTCCTCTCCACAGTTTCCTCTCTGTGTAACTGGTAGCCGTATTTACAGAAGTTTTTTCTGTTTGGCCAACAAGTTGCTGTCTGACAGGTAACTTCTCCTATCCTCCTCCCCTTTCACTTATGTAGTGTTTGGTTTCCGAAAAAATGGAAGAAAACCACAAGCAGAGCCTTTATGTTGTTATTTTTGTATTTTGTGAGTGACCCAGAAAATTGTTTTGAATTTTGTCTTATAAAGTTGCTTGCTTTATGAAGAAGAAAATTGTTGGATCTGTTTGGGGTTTTCATAATTTCTCTAGCAGTTTTCTAGGTGGGGTTTTAATTCTTTATTTACTTTTACAATCTGTCTCCCTTTGTGTGGAGAGCAATTTGTATGTGCGCATCGTCAGCTTGCTTGTGTCTAGAGTAAAAAACAAGGTTCTGTGCTTTTGATTTAATAAAGAAAACTATTTGGTATCTGGTCATTTTATTTTATTTTCTACATCAACAGAAACTGATTAATCCCTTAAAAAGGTTTCTGTTCTTTGCCCTGCGATCTCCATCTTGCTGCTTCTGTGCTTAACTTTTTCTGATAATAGGTTGTTAGAACTTTGAATAAATTTCCACTGATGTACCGTGGATGTGAAAGCTGTGATTTTTTAAAATTTTGCTGCTTCCTTTGGTTGCTTTTTATTAGCATCCCAATGATCGTTCTGCTTTGTCTGTCATTTTCACCCATGAATTAGACACAGGAAGCCAGTTATTATAGATTGGTGTTTGTGAGTTAGGTTTTACAAAGGACAACACGGATCATAACTTGTTTGTATTCTTGTCTTTGACAATTGAAAAAATCAATAGCAATGGAAGCAACACCCGAGCAACTAGAGCGCAAGAAAAAGAAGGAAGACAAGGTTCTTTCTCTTTGAAATTAAAATTCTGCTATTTTTATTTTTTATTTATTACTTTGCATTCCTAATTCTCATTTATTTATATTTATTTCAGGCTCGAGAAAAAGAATTGAAAAAACTCAAAGCTGCACAAAAAGAAGCTAAATTTAAGGTATTTGATTGACTTAATAAAAAGAATTTACTTGAATTTAAAATGTTAAAGTTGTGTGTTTTTGTGTGTTTTCCTTCTTTTTTATCACAGGTACAACTCCAATCTAAGAAAAAATTAAGGCGAGAAGAGGAGGAGAAGGTGGTGGAGGAGGAAGAGGATTATAGAGATCCCCTCACTGCTTCTGGACAAAAGAAAAGACTTTCTGCTATTATGCCAAAAAACTACAATCCCTCCAATGTAGAGAAATGGTAAGTGTCAGCTGACCTTATAAAAAAACTTTGATTATGCCGTGTTCAAATTTATTTTATCATTTTTTGTATCATGAATTTTTCAGTTGGTACGAGTGGTGGGAGGCTTCAGGGTTTTTTGTGGCCGATGCCAACAGTTCCAAACCCCCTTTTGTTATAGTAACTATTCCATCTCTAGATAATTCACATACTTTCTACACGTCAAAGCTACTTATTCAATGACTAATAAATGATGGGTTAATCTTCTTGTAGCTGAATTCATTTTTCCGTGTTTTTTGATTGATTTGATTTCTTCATTATCTGGTCTGCAGTTGCTTCCCCCACCAAATGTGACTGGGAACCTACATTTAGGGCATGCGCTCACAGCTGCTATTCAGGTGGGGTGGCATTCTTTTCTCTCATCCCCCGTCCCTCTTTTTATTTGTTGATAAACCATGGTTTATCAATTACTCATTTTCTTGATAAACCATGGTTCTTCTTGAGTAGGATACAATGATCCGCTGGAAGAGAATGTCTGGATTTAATGCCTTATGGGTGCCTGGTCTTGACCATGCTGGGATTGCGACACAGGTTACATCCTCTTTTACTTTTTAAATTTTCAGTTTGCTTCTCTACATATCTGTACCTGTGCATCCATCTTCTTGGCATCTGGACTGCTAGCTATTCATATTATAAATGAAATATTCTTATGTTACACCCGATATGTTTAGTATTTGCTTAAATTTTTGGTGTGAACTTGCTGTTTTGCACTTGAACAATCATGTAATCTCGCACACGATTTTTCCACACAAACATCTGAATTTTCAAATTATATGACCTGACAAGGATGTTTGAATGTCAATTGGCAGGTCGTAGTAGAAAAGAAGTTGATGCGTGAGCGCCAGTCGACAAGGCATGATCTAGGTCGTGAAAAGTTTGTATCTGAAGTGAGTTTTGAGTTGTTATAAGTAGAAAATTACTTTGACATTACTGGTTACTTTCTTGTCTGTTATCAAATTTACCTCTTGTCATGACCATTATCTTCTTTTAATTCTAATGTAAAGGTTTGGAAGTGGAAGCACGAGCATGGGGGTAACATATTAAAACAGCTTCGCAGGTTGGGTGCATCCCTCGACTGGTCCCGCGAGGTAAAATTTAGAAATTTCACCCTTTGATTTTATTCCATGAATTTATTTACTTTATTTATTCTTTTAACTGAATTAGACCTTTGATAGATGTTTTCTTCACCATTGTTAACTTGTTCTCTCTGTTCATATTCTTTTCTAGTGCTTTACAATGGATGACAAAAGATCAAAGGCTGTGATAGAGGAATTTGTTCGGCTATTTAAGGAAGGTCTCATATATAGGTATTTATTTTTACAGTAAGAAACTTTGATTGTGACATTCATACCTGACATAAAAATGTGAATCTACCTGATTGCATGGTGCGTCCTCCCGACTGTGTTGTGTGACCAACAATAAATTTGTTTGTATTGTTACCACACCTTAAATTTTCCATAATGTGTTCGTGGCTAGAGGTTGAACCTTTCCTTGTGCTTTACACAACTATATGTACCTTTTCCAACTTTCTGTGACGAGTCTTGGATGTGCATGGTGATTGATAAGGTTTTCAACCTTCAAAGTGAATGTGATGGATTTTATAGTGTAATTTGCTTGAGTTTTAATTTCTCAAATAAATTCTTTCGATCATAACACATATGAGTCAGAAAAATGTGGCCTTCTTGATTTAGCTGGATATTTCACTTATTTAGCTAATACAAATAATTTAAATTACTGCATATTATATATATTGAAATTTTTGTTTGGTTATTATTTTTTCCTTTTGATGGGAATATGTCTTAGGGGGTTTATAATGATATCTTTCACAGGGATCTCCGGCTAGTACATTGGGACTGCACCTTACGAACAGCTATATCTGATGATGAAGTTGGTTTCGTGAACTGGTAGTATTTTCTTTTGGATCATGTTCTACTTATTTAAAAGTCTCTTCTGGTTTACAGGTCGATAAAATTGACATCAAAGAGAGGAAATTTCTAAATATTCCTGGTTATGACAGACAAGTGGAGTTTGGTGTTTTGACCTCATTTGCCTACCCTATTGAGGGAGGGCTAGGCGAAATTGTTGTTTCCACCACTAGGGTGGAAACAATGCTTGGTGATACAGCTATTGCTGTACATCCAGGTGACGAGAGGTACAGCCATCTGCACGGGAAATTTGCTAATCATCCATTCAATGGAAGAAAACTTCCAATAATTTGTGATGCCATTCTTGTTGATCCCAGTTTCGGGACAGGTGCTGTCAAGGTAAGACTGGATTCTGGAACTTAGAATGTCAAAATTGATATATATTTATATACACTTTTTTTTTTTAAAAAAATTCTCTTTATGGAATGATAGTATTCTCTGATGTTTTGCAGATCACTCCTGCCCATGATCAAGATGATTTTAAGGCTGGGAAGCGTCACAGTCTTGAATTTATTGTTATTTTTACTGATGATGGAAAGATAAATGATAATGGCGGTGCAGAGTTCTCAGGGATGCCACGTTTTGAGGCACGCAAGGCAGTGAAGGAAGCGCTGAAGAAAAAGGTATGATCCTTCCATGTTATAATATTCTCTATTAAATTAAACTTTTTCTGAATTTTAAAGTTTTAAGTGATAATACCTGATGGATTGCTAAATGAAAAGGTGTACTGTCTCTTTTCAAACACTCACACTTGCACACCTGGCAGTGTGTTTATTTCTCCCTGTTTACTGTCCATTAATGCTTAATTAAGAATGCATCTTGCATTCATTTTCTATGTAATTACATGTAACTATGTCTAGCATTATTTATTCCTTGTTTCACATGTCTTTGGTACTATGGCATCTTTCTTTATATTTCTTGTAGGGATTGTATAGAGGTGCTGAAAACAATGAGATGCATCTTGGCCTTTGCTCAAGAAGCAATGATGTTGTGGAGCCAATGCTAAAACCCCAGTGGTTTGTTAACTGTGAAAGTTTGGCAAAGCAAGCTCTTCAAGCAGCTACAGATGGAGAAAATCCAAAGCTTGAATTCATTCCGAAGCAATTCTTGGCTGAATGGAAAAGGTTGTCTCATGTCTTTGCATTTGTTTCTCATCAGTTAATTGAGAAACATAATATAAATCTTGGATAGATAACAAAGAAACTGAAACACATAAATAAAAATGAATAGTAAACATGATATGACCACAGGATCATGCACTTTTGCTTTTGTTGTTTAAAGTTTCTGCATGCTTAGGACTAGTGTCCGATGTGCTTCTTTGACAATGTTATCATATGATTTTTCATGTTGTAATTGCTTCAGTCTCTTCAATAGCTTTTGGACATGGATAAAGTAAATTCTTCTTGCTAATCTTTTTTATTTTGCCATTTACGTCTTATCTTCTTAGCTTGTCCATTGCCTGAATATATCTCTGTTTCTGTATGGCTGTGAAACTCCATAGATGGCTGGGAAACATACAAGACTGGTGCATATCAAGGCAGCTTTGGTGGGGTCACCGCATTCCTGCATGGTATGTTACACTTGAAGATGATGCAGAGAAGGATTTTGGAGTCTACAATGACCACTGGGTAGTGGGTAGGAATGAGGAGGCGGCTTTAGCTGAGGCTAGCCAGAAATTTTCTGGCAAGAAATTTGATATTAGCCAGGATCCAGACGTGTTGGATACCTGGTTTTCTTCTGGTTTATTTCCATTATCTGTGTTGGGATGGCCAGATGATACTGATGATTTAAGAACATTTTATCCAACTTCAGTTCTTGAAACTGGGCATGACATTCTATTTTTCTGGGTTGCTCGGATGGTGATGCTAGGAATTCAACTTGGAGGCGATGTACCTTTCAGGAAGGTCTGTGAATACATCTCCTAAAATTCCATTTTCGAGCCTTCAGCTGCCAAACCCCATATTTCCCATTGATATATTGATGTTTTGTTTTCCATGCAGGTTTTCCTGCACCCTATGGTTCGTGATGCACATGGCCGTAAGATGTCGAAATCTTTGGGAAATGTTATTGACCCACTTGAAGTAATAGATGGGATAAGCCTTGAAGGTCTTCACAAGAGGCTTGAGGAAGGTAACTTGGATCAGAAAGAGCTGGTTGTAGCAAAAGCTGGACAGAAGCAAGACTTTCCTAATGGTATAGCTGAATGCGGTACAGATGCTCTTCGATTTGCTCTTGTCTCTTATACAGCTCAGGTTCATACTTCTGCTTGTCAATGTGTTTATGAATTAGCTATGATCACTTGAATAATTTTATTTGCACTCAATTTATTTACTGACATCATTTTGTCATTTTCTATTTGCAGTCTGACAAAATAAATTTGGACATCCAACGAGTTGTTGGATATCGCCAGTGGTGTAACAAACTATGGAATGCTGTTCGGTTTGCAATGAGCAAATTTGACACTGATTATACTGCTCCAATAAATTTCAATCTAGAAACCATGCCTTTTATCTGCAAATGGATACTCTCTGTACTCAACAAAGCTATTTCCAAAGCGGTGTCAGCTTTGGATTCATACGAGCTCTCATATGCTGCCAGTACAGTGTATTCATGGTGGCAATATCAGTTCTGTGACATTTTCATTGAAGCAATTAAACCCTACTTTGCTGGGGATGATCCAGCATTTGCCTTTGAGAGGAGTTCTGCACAAGATGCTCTTTGGGTATGTTTGGATAATGGACTGAGATTGCTTCATCCATTTATGCCGTTTGTTACTGAAGAATTGTGGCAACGCCTTCCTCCTGTCAGGGGCCATACAAGGAAAGAGTCGATTGTGACATCTGAGTACCCATCAGCTGCAGATGTAAGTTCAAAGAGCATACTAGCTGTTGGTAATGATGATGATAAATTTGCGACTAACAACATAGTTTAGCTCAAGGTTTATTCAGTTATCTGTGATGATCAATCCTCATTTTCACTTTACAGGCCTGGACAAATGAAGAGGTGGAATATGAAATGGACCTCATTGAATCTACTGTTAAATGTCTAAGGTCGTTGAGGGCTGAGGTGTTTGAGGACCGAAAAAATGAAAGGTATACATTGGATTTTTGTTTTGTTTTGGCTGCTAGCTTAATTATGTGCATTGTTCAAACAAGTTCTCTGATTGTGTTTCCATATATCAGTACATTCAATACAAGTTTTCGGATTGGGTTTTCCCATATAGCAGTTTTGGTTGGTTAGTCTATGATGCAATGGAAAATAAAGACCACAACAAACAAAGAAAAAACATAAGAATTTTAACAAGCGAAAGGAGCTGCAGATATGAATTTTAAATTAGTAGGTTTTATTCTATCTAGAATAACAATCCTCCAGGAGGTTTATAAAGTCTTAAATAGGCCAGAAACCCTATCTTAATTAAGAAACAAAATAAAAATATAAAATTATAAAGAAAAGAAGCATGAAATCAAAAAATAACAAGAAAAATCACAAAAATTGTCAAAACCAGGGTCTTGGGGCAAGATTTTCAAAATCTAAAGATCTTATGATTGAAGTAGCGATTCCATATTGCTTTATGAAAAACCACATCCGGAAACTCCTGTAAAAATTTTAGCGCGATTCAACGGTCGGATCATAAGTTATGATCCTTTTAAGCTGTTATTCTGGTCTGGGACGACTAGACCTCCTCTTGGGTCTATACCTGCCCCACTGGTCCATAAATGTATCTGTTAAGCCATTCATGTAATTTATTTGAAACAGATTCTCATCTAGTTATGGCAGATCCATACCTGATTGTTCAAAATCACCTGTTATCACAAGACTTACTACATCAGTTTGTTTGCATGATTCATTGCTTCATGCTTACATCCAAGATGAGTCATGTTTGACCTTGTCACAAATGTCTAGGAATCTATAAAACATGATGCTTTTGAATTAATTTCTACACTCCCCCCAAATGTTAAGACCGGTAGAGTGGGATGTAGTAGTAGAGTTGAATGAACAAAATGGAAAAAAAAAAAACGGTTGTAGAGTGGGATGAAGTATTTTTTTCAAGGGAACATGTTTTTGACAGTGTCTTCAGATGTTTTTTTTACTGTATTTAAAAATGATTAGTATGTTCCGTAACAATCCATTTCTTTTCCCAGGCTACCAGCTTTTGCATTTTGCAAAATGAGAGCTGTTGCAGACATCCTCAAAAGCCACAACTTCGAGATCTTAACCCTGGCAAAAAATTTGTCATCTATTCAGGTATTCTATCACATTTGCTATAGATGGGCTTTGCTTCCTTTTTCCTTGTTTGTGTATGTTGTTTTGATTTCTTCTTTAGTTCCTGCCACTGTTGGTTTAACATAGGAGTAGACCTAACATGCATGCCATCTTCTTATCAATTTTAACAGATAGCTTGCAAGTCTTTAAATTACCAGTGAGCCCTTGGCACACAACAGTTATGTGTGCCAAAATTTCCTTTCTGAAGGATTTTGCTGGTGTTAAAATTTAGTGTTGCTGATGGAATTATTCAAGTATCAAGTATCTGTTATTGCCTTTGGCTTTAGCAGAGTTTAGAATTGAATGCAAAGTACACAGGACGGTGCTGATCATTTCAAGAGTGGCAGCTCCTCCACTCCCCTCCCTTAAAACCTACACCTGGCCTCCCTTCCCCTTTCCTTCCTCTTATCTTTATATGTAAAGGTGTCATATTCAGATTATCCAGGTGAGAAGAAATGAAGAAATCGGAGTTAGTTAATTAAGGCACAAAGTGTTCCAGTTCCAGATATTAATATAATCTCTTGTTACTTGAGTTAACTTGGATATTAAATAAATAACACTAATTCTGATCAATAATACTATATGACACCCTCCAAAACAGGTTTATATGATCTTCAGGTTTTTAACATCATTGTTTACACCCCGCTGAGTTTGTAATTCATTCAATTTTTTTAGAGCTACCACATTTGAGAATGTTGCATTTTTTTCTCTTATGTTAATCCTTTGCTCAAATAATAATTATTGAGATAAAATCATTCTGAAGGTTCTGTTGAGCGGGGAAGATGCCCCCCCAGCTGGATGTGCATTTGAGAATGTTAACGAGAATCTTGCAGTCTATCTCAAGGCTGGAGAAAAAGTTAATGCAGAAGTAGAGCTCGTGAAGATGAGAAACAAAATGGACGAGATACAAAAGTAAGTCTAAAACTTCTAAACAAAACGCTCCATATATATGTAAAGCACATTTTCATTTACTTACATTAAATATTTTCACCAGACAACAGGAGAGATTGGAGAAGAAGATTAATGCAGCAGGCTATAAGGAAAAAGTACCTCTTGAGATTCAGGGCAAGGATACTGAAAAACTGAGTAAACTTGTTCAAGAAATGGAACTCTTCGAGAAAGAGAGCGAGCGGCTGGAAGCTGAGAAGAGCTTGTAATTTGCTATACTCGGTCTCGACCAGTCTCGCATGGAATAGCCATTAGCGGAATTGTTTTCATCCAAAATGAATTTTTTAGAATTTTCATTAGTGACAATGATAGGCAACTATAACGATCAATTTTTATAAAGAGCGACGTTTTCCAAGCAATTAAAAAATATCTTCATATATTTATAACGTGCCTAATAGAGTTTAAATTAATCAAGTGCAT
>Ga0325410_1003462_pt1 | contig 17822 bp, 12 predicted proteins | sample PopdelMetagenome_16_FD_206182 | JGI IMG/M metagenome (GOLD analysis project Ga0325410, IMG submission 206182) | Populus deltoides microbial communities from Bellville, Georgia, United States - Xylem-PdIQD-R3 | ecosystem: Host-associated > Plants > Phyllosphere > Stem > Wood/Secondary xylem...
TGAACAATAATGCAACAATAATGACATAACATAAATATGTTATAAAACATTTTGTACGAAAAAAATTAGATTCTAGATAATTAGATGTAATTATAACTAAATTGCATTACCCCAACATTAATTAGCAAAATTCATAGAAATTCAGTCAAATTTCCAAAATTTAACATAAACAAATTCACAAAAAATTAAACGTAATTCATGATACAAAATCTAATTGATAATTTTATGTTCAAGTGCATTAAATCACATGTAAATTTATAGCAAATTAGAATAATTCAAAGAAAACACTAAATTTATCAACTTATCAACAATTAAATGGAACATGTAATTCATCATAATTATACCACATTCATGCTCTCTTACATGAAATCATCAAGTGAAGTCAATTAAACACAACATATAATTAATTTAACTTATTTTTATGTTTAACTGTATCAAATCAACCATATTTGATGATATTCTTAAATAATTTAACATTAATTCATTACATCTTAAATTCAACCTAAATAATTATTTTATTTCAACCAAACCAAACACAAATTCATAGCAATATAGTATGTTTAGCTTGCTTGTAGGATTAGAAAAAGGGTCAGGAAGGGGCCTACAGTGGCAACAATGGTGACAACAAAGTGTATAGTCGATTTTGAACCCAAAAACGCATCCAAGGGTGCTTAAAGACTAGGATGGGTTAGATTCTTTTTTTGTTTTAAAGACAGTAAAAGCATTTGGTAGGGGGAAAAGGCATTTAGTCAGTATATTATTCGATCTAGGAGAGAGCTTAAATTTTAATTGATGTTGCACTTCAAAAGCGCAACAACTACCTTGTTGCAATTCTTAATAGCAACATTTACTAATGTGACAAGGTTAAAGTATTTTACCAAATCTTTTTCAGACGGTGTTATTCTGCCAAAACATTAAGTTTACTATGCTAATTTTTTTTAAAAAAAAACTTTGTTTATTTGTAGAGTATAAATTAAAATATACAGCAAGTGCCAAGTAGTGATATTATTGTCCACATCAATAGTTTTTCATGATGAAAACAATATAAGTTGGACCTAAACTTTCACTAGATGTACATTTTCACAAGCCAAAGAATTCATAAAAGAAGTAGGATCATTTTCAATGATATTGCGATCAATATGCATCAGTCCTTCGTAAAAGTATTGAATGAGTAATAGGGTATTTGATGATGAGGACATTGAATGCATAGCTGCTCAAATCTTTTCTAATACTCAGAGAGTGTTTCCCATGAGATTATTGAATCCCACATATTTCTTTCCTTATGTTGGCAACTCGAGAGGTTGGGAAGTACTTCTCCTGGAAATTCTTCTTCATGCCATTCCAAGTTCCAATGGAACCAGAGAGAATGGAGAAAACCATGATTTTGCTACACCTTTTAAAGAGAAAGGGGAAGATTTCAACTTAACATGTTCTTCATCAACTCCAAGTGATTTCATGCCTTATAGATTGCAATGATTGAATGAATGTGGTGAAGTGAAGGTTACTAAGCAAGTATTGATTGTGTTTGCTAGTGGGAAGTATTCTGATGAGATCATGTATGATGTAGTCCCAATGCAAGCTAGTCACTTACTTTTGGGGCGTCCATGACAGTTTAATCGGAAAACGATTCATGATGGGTTTAGAAATAGGTTTCCTATTGTAAAGGATGGTAAAACCATCACTCTTATACCTCTTTCTCCAAAACAAGTGTATGATGATCGAATGAAATTAAAAAGGGAATGCAAGGAAGGGAAGAGTGAAAATTCATGTGAGGATAATGGTGAGCGAAGACCATTAGATTCGGCTAAACCTAAATCATTAATTAAACCGATTGAGAGTGGAGGTAAAACCCGAGGAGTAAAGAAAGTAAGCTTGTGTGATGATAATAGTGTGAAAAAATTAAAGAAACAACCTAATTTTTATGCAAAATGAGCTCAAATCAGATATGCGTTTTTCACTAACAAGCCGATGATCTTACTTGTGTATAAGAAGGATTATTTTAACTAACGATCTTGATTATGATATTCTTAGTGTGGTTGTTTGTTTGTTGCAAGAGTTTGATTATGTATTCCTTAAAGACATCCCTAATGGATTACCACCATTAAGGAGAATTGAACATTAGATTGACCTTCTACCCGGAGCTTTGATTCCTAACCGTCCCTCCGATAGAAGCGACCCCGAGGAGATGAAGGAGCTTCAAACGCAAGTAAATGAGCTTCAATCCTCTATCTTTTAATTTTATATATTTTTTATAATTTAAAACCTGATTTCATCAAATTAGGCCAAAAAATGATTAAATTAAAAAAAAATAGTTAGAAACAAAAAAAAACAAAAAACCTTATGGTGCTTCGACTTTCATAACTAAAAGATTTGAAAAATAATGTTTTCCAAATCTACCCATTATGTGTTTGGCCATATATATATATATATATATATATATATATATATATATATATATATATATATATATATATATATATATATATAGATAGATAAAACATCTTAGATGCATCAAATTTATGTTTCTACAGTCATTCAACGAAGGTTGTTTGCTATTCTTGCCAGTTTGGAGATATAAATTACAAGGCTATGTGAGAGTATGGTCTTCAAGCATTTCATTTTTTGTTTGCATGGGGTTGGTAACAACTGCTATTCGATACGGCTTCAAGATGCTTTATTGATTTCAAAAGGTTGTTGATTCCTAGCTGCATAATTTAGAGAAAAGAAAACTTGAATGTTGTAGTGCGGGAACTCCTTACTTTCCCTAGCGTAAAATGACTTGTGATCATACTCTAGGGTGTTTTACTGATTCGACATCATCTGGTTTCCCTAGCGTAGGAACTTGGAGCGATGAAATTTACATAGAACACTTTGAATTACTTTGCTCTACCAGAACTCCTCTAAGATAGCAATTTGAATCTTGTAATGTAACAGGTTCCTCAACAAAGCCCTGCTTGCACCAAACGGCTCAAAGGAAGATGGGAAGGTATGCAGCATCAGTGATGTTGAAGAAGCTAAGGCATTACTTAGGCTTGTTCCAATATGGACTTCATGCTTAGTATTTGCTGTAGTGTTTGCGCAGAGATCAACTCTCTTTACTAAGCAAGCAGTTACGATGGATAGATCGATTTCACACGGTATCGATTTTCCAGCGGCTTCACTTCAATTCTTTATGAACCTCTCCATTGTACTCTTCATTCCAATATATGACCGTGTCTTTGTTCCCTTAGCAAGAGCTTTAACCAGAAAACCCTCTGGCATTACAATGCTTCAGAGAATTGGAACTGGTATTGTTTTATCTGTCATGACTATGGTCATTGCTGCTCTCGTTGAGATGAAGAGGCTCAAAAATGCCCAAGAACATGGACTGGTTGATCTGCCAAATGTGACGATTCCAATGAGTGTTTGGTGGTTAATCCCTCAATATGTCTTGCTTGGCATTGCTGAATCGTTTACCATGGTGGGCTTACAAGAATTTTTCTATGATCAGGTCCCCAGTGACCTGAGGAGTGTTGGTATTTCACTCAACCATAGTATCTTTGGTACTGGAAACTTTCTAAGCAGCTTTCTTGTATCTGTCATTGAGAAAACAACTGGTGGGAATGGCCGATACAGCTGGTTTGATAATAATCTGAATAGAGTTATACTCAATAGTGTAAAACTAGGCGGTAGAGAATTTTACGCCAAAATCCAAATCTGACCTTGCTTGGGTCGTATCGCATGGCTGAACCATATCATTCCCTCCCTCTTTAAGAAAATTCACCCTCGAATCTTGAACATGATTAGCAGCGACTTCATTAGCCTCTTGTTTAAGCCTTCAATTGCTAACACCTTTCTCCAACAACACTGCATGAAAATAGTGACTCACAAGAATTTCAAATAAGCACGTCGTAATAACCACATGCGTACATACTTTTGAATGATAACAACAACGACTCTCCTTCGTCTTTCATTTTTTTAGCATTGTACCTCCTTTTTTCATGAAGCTTGAAGATCGTAGAATAATCTTCTATATTTATCAACTTCTTGTTCTAAAACCCTCAAACCATGACTTAGTTTTTCGCATCCTTGATCTAGAATCCTCTTTCATTCCCACTCCCTTAATGTATACATGACACAAATAGGAAAAATAGAAAAAGATGAAGACACAACAAGAATAGAGTTTACGACAGGAAAAACACTAATTTAAACTCGAAATTACAAATCTGACTTTTGTTTGGACTGGAACTGATCGAAAACAAACAAGTGCAAAAGTGATTAAAATGACTCAAACAACATCCAAATACCCCAAATATGATGATAATATACTGGCAGGAACAAAATCAACAGAAACAAGATAATTTTTGAAAGATGACGCAAAATAGACTCCTTACAGCACTACAAAACTCAATTTTCGAACCTAAAGTAAACGCTATCTAAATGACCTAGAATTTAATATATTGTATTTAGATACCAATAAAATAACAAATCTCAGTTTATAGGTCGTTCTATTTTGTCTAGGTACCCAAACGGTTGTATGATCAGTTTGTGGCAGAATTAAACCTCCAATTAAAACCTTAAGAAAATGATATCCAAATAAGCCCAAATGTAATATATGGTGCGATCTCACCCCTAATATACAGAATATGAAGTTTAAATTGATTCTAAGGTGGTATGCTTATGTTCACTAAGAGTCGTGTTTTTGCGGCATAATTGAACCTTGAATTAAAATCTCAAGCAAACTATATCAAAATAAGCCCAACTTTTATATATGTTGTGATATCACCTCAATAGAAAGTATATGAAGTTGCAATTGATTTTGAGTTGATTTGCTTATAGTTCATTAAGAATTGTGTATCTACAACATAATTGCACCTCAAATTATAACCTTATGAAAACGATATTAGAATAAGCCCAAATTTGAAATATGATGCTACATCACCCACAATAGATAGAATATGAAGTTTCAATAGATTCTGAGGTGGGTTGCTAATGTTTTACTAAGAGTTGTATTTCTGTAGCAAAATTGAATCATCCTTCAAATTTCATTTTATCTCTCTCTGTTTTATTTTATGTGTGTGTGTGTGTGTGTTACTAATATGATTAGAGACAGTAACAAGATCAAATATAACCTTTTTTTTTTTTTTTGCTTAGAGACACTGATACAAAGAACAAGAAGATGAACGATGCAAACACTGAAAAACTTAAAGGAACATTAAAAAAAAATAACATAAGGATATGACATTGTTTCGGAGTCTAGCTCAAATACCAACTGATGCGAACCTCATGATCACATGGTCACGCAACCTACAATCAAGATTGAGATATGATCTTGGAAAGCTGAAATAGATCTGATAGGAGTGTGACACAATGGAAACCTGCCCCAAGGCACTAAAACTATTGGAATGAAGTAAAATGATGCATCGAAGCCAGTTAATCTTTGATAAGTCAGATTCAGTTCGTTCAAGAACTGAAGAATGCAAGAATCACTCTTACATGTTAAAACTGAAAAATTCAAAAGTAATATTCATCAATGACTGCCAAAAATTTAGGTTACATGTGTTTAAATAGTTCTTAAAACTTAATCCTAATGGATCTACCCTAGTGGGCTGAACTAACCCACATATAAAACTGACCCAAAAACCCTAAACTGAAAAGCTTATAACTTGATCCAAACAAGCCTTGGATCCTAGCTCAAAACAAAGTTTTAAATAAGCCCAAACATGAAAGAAAATAATAAAAAATAATTAATCTATCATTAAATAGCACCAGCCCTTCTTTCTTTGTGTAGCTAGGATGAATAAAGAATCTTTATAATAAAAGAATTATGGAACAATAATGAATCGTTGCCACTCCTGGAAATTATGTTTTAGCTCATTAAAGATTCTTGTAGAACTAGGAAAAATACCTCTGGGATCGTCTGGTAAAGTTTCAGCTCCAGCCAATGGGTGGATTTGGAGTTATGTTCAATAGAATAAAACTGGACAATAGAAACTTTTACGCCAAAATCCGAATCTGACCTTGTTTGGGTCGTATCACAAGGGTAAATCGTATCAATCACCTTCTTTCATCCTAATTTGATGGTACCCATTCTTTAGTCAATTTTAGAGAAAATACATGATCCATGTAACTCATCTAGCATGTCATCAAGTCTAGGAATAGGGGTCGATACTTTACCGTTATGTTGTTGACGACACGACAGTCAACACACATCCTCTATATTCCATCCTTTTTAGGCACAAGGAACACTGGCATGGCACAAGGGCTCATACTCTCAAGAATGTATCCCTTCATCATCAACTCATCTACTTGCGTTTGAAGCTCCTTCGTCTCCTCGGGGTCACTTCTATAGGCGGGACGGTTAGGAATTGAAGCTCCGGGTACAAGGTCAATCTGATGTTCAGTTCCTTTTAATGGTGGTAATCCACTAGGGATGTCTTCAAAGAATATATCATCAAACATTGCAACAAAGAAACAGCCATACTAGGAATAGCAGAATCAAGATCGTTAGTTAAAAGAAGCCTTATTATACACAAGTAAGATAATCGCTTGTTAGTGAAAAACGCAAATCTGATTTGAGCTCCTTTTGAATAAAAATTAGGTTGTTTCTTTAATTTTTTTTTCACACTATTATCATCACACAAGCTCGCTTTCTTCACTCCACGTGTTTTACCTCCACTCTCAACTGATTTAATTAATGATTTAGGTTTAGCCGAATCTGATGGTCTTCTCTCATCATTGTCCTTATGTGAATTTTCACTTTTCCCATCCTTAGATTTCCCTTTTAATTTCATTTGATTAGCATACACTTGTTTTGGAGAAAAAGGTATAAGAGTGATGGTTTTACTATCATTTACAATAGTGAACCTATTTTTAAACCCATCATGAATCGCCTTCCGATCAAACTACCATGGACGCCCCAAAAGTAAGTGACTAACATGCATTGGGACGGTAGGAAATGGGATGGTATTGGAGGAATGTTTTGTAAGGGAAGGTTTCATGAGGAAGCTTGCTGAAGGAGAACTTAATAATTCGGAGACTTAAGATATCTCGATTGTCCTCAAAAAGTAATTTCATCTAAGAGTGCTTATGTCTGATATGCTTAGTTTATATTTGTTTTTCATGAGTATTTTCCTTTGTTTTTGTGTTTTTGCATGTTCACCCTAACTGATAATCACGGCTCAAGATATTAGTTTAGGGGCTTTATATGTGTTTAAGCGACCCTTTTATTTTTAATGAGATCACGTATTTTCTCCCTTCTCTTGCCGTTGCTTAATTTTATTCGCTTAATAAAAACCCTTTTGCTTTCAGTAAATCTAAAAGCAAAGCCTCAATAAACATGCAAACCCAATGTATTAAGAATAATTAACCAAATCTTAATAAAAACATAATTGTTATAGATGAGGAAGAGTTTGAAGAAAAAGACATAACAAAATTCACTAAGATATATGAGCAGTCCGAAAAGGCATTAAAACCAATTCAAGAAAAATTAGAAATGGTGGATGTAGGCACTAAGCATAAGAAAAAGGAATTGAAGATTGGAATAGAGATTGCTGCCTAAGAGAGGGATGATTTAGTAGTTTTGTTAGAAGAGTTATCTGATGTGTTTGCTTGGACATACACCAATATGTCTGGATTAGATACCAATATTATGGTACATAGGTTGCCTCTGATAAATGGGTGCAAACTTTTAAAGCAGAAACTAAGAAGAATGAGGCCATATATCCTCACTAAAGTGAAAGAAGAGGTGAGAAAACAATGAAATAAAATTTTTCTAAATGTGGTCAAATACCTTCAATGAGTATGTGTGGATTTTAAGATACCTGAATAAAGCTAACCCAAAAGATGACTTTAATCTCCTTAACATTAACATGCTTGTAAACAATACCACAATGAAACTTACTCTTTTATGGATGGTTTGTAATAACCCATAAAATTGAAAATATTTGCGACATATTACTCATTTGTAATTGATAGAAGTTGATGAGAATCAGCCAAACACAAAGCTTAATCATGCCACCAACCTATTAGAGGTGTCAATTGGGCCAATTACAAGAGCTAGGGAAAAGAAGCTTAAAGAAACATTGAATGAGCTTGTACAAAATATATGAAGCAAGATGGATCTAGAGGAGCTTGGGAGATCTAAGGAGCATGAATAACAACCTCTAATTCATCTAATTCAGGTCCAAGAAGAGCTCAATTCGTGTGGAACAAAGGGCTGATGGTCTGGCCCCATAACAACCTTGTTATGCTTGTTTTTCCTAATGCTACTAGGATAAAAAGACAACAATTTATTCTCCTAATTAAGTAAGGAAGTCAGCAAACACTTGTTCTTAAAGATGAATTTTTATTTAGTGTTTTTCCTAACCTAGAAAGGAAAGTAATTAAATCAGGAACAAAGGAGGAAATTTGCTTTGTTATTTGTCCTAGTTATATAAGGAAATCCAAGCTAATCAAGGAAAAGAAAGGGGCAGCAACGAGGAAAACAAATCAGATTAATTAGGTTTTATTTTCTCAAGTTATATGCGGCAAAACAATACCAAACTTTATGTTATTTTTATTTCTTTATGTTTTGTGTTATATTTGGGTTTAATTGTAAGTGGGCCTTGTATAAGTTCATATAAGGGGTCCATTAGAGTTTATTTTAGTTTGGAGTTAGTATAAATAAGGGCAGAACCAAACATGTAAGGTTACGCAATTTTCAGATCAATAAACTTCTTCTGCCGCACTAGTTGTGTGTTGGTGGGATAATCTCTCTCTCTTGGTTGTCTAAAGAATTGAAAAACTACTTACCAAAGAAGTTGAAATAAAAACATTATTCATAATATTATTTTCATACACATGTATACGTATACTCGAACACACATAATATTTATATATATGTACATTATTCATATCTTTGTATGGTAACAATGTTATAATAAAACATTCATTCCAACTATATTGAAAATCATCAATGAAAACTAAATCATTACAACATTGAAAATCGTCAATGAAAATTAAGTCATTACGATACTGAAAATCATCAACGAAAACTTAGTTATTATGACACTGAAAATCATCAATAAAAATTGAGTCATTATGACACTTAAAATTGTCAACAAAAACTATGTCATTAAGTTATGTCTTTTCCTAAGTTCATGTATAAAAGGCAATACCAAGTTCTTTTCTTAAAAGATCATTTCATAACTTATTTTATGGACATTGACCACATCACAATTCTTTTCCAAAAGTAAAATCAACATGTAATGTCTCAAATCTATTACAATTTCATCTAATCATCGAATCTTGTTAAAGTGGATCCATTAATTATCATTATATTCACGTAGACCCTTCTTTATTATTTTCTTCCAAGATGGCCGAAACCTATGTCCTTGCTCTACGCATACTTTTGTGTTTTTCAATATAATATCATCAAATTCTCATCTTTTATAAGATGGCATAATGTGTTCTATATATTTCAATTTATGTAATTCTGCTAGATATATTCCAGCATCATGTTTACTTCTATAATTTCATTGAATTTATCACAATGTTGCTAAGTGGCATTCAAACAATTCAAGTATTTACATTTCAAGAATTTTCCTTCCTCATGATGGCCGAAACATAGGTCATTCTTTCCAAGTGTTCATTCCATCATTCACAATCATTTCTATTTCAAATTATTAAACACATAAATTATCATCTCATTATGTATAAACTCAATTTCTACTATTTTGTTTGTTTCTCTAAAGATGTTCATCATACAAGGATGTTTTCTTTCATTCTCTTATCTTGGTCGAACATGTAAATCATCACTTTCAAGTTCATTCATGTAAACCATCACTTTCACTCTAAATATGTCCATGTTAACTTGAAATAATCATATATTGATGCGAACCTCGAGATCACATGGTTACGCAAACCACACGCAAAGACACCAATTCTCGGAAAGCCAAGTAAATCAGGTTTGATAGGAGTATGACACAAAGATAACTTGTACCTAGGCACCAACACTATTGGAAATGAAGACCCCCACCCAATGAATATTGATTCGCGAATGAGAAGTATAAGGATGACGCCACGAAGACAGTTGTTCTTCGATAAGTCATTTTCAGTCCTTTAAAGAACCAAGGAAGGGAGATTATCTCACCAACACACAACAAGTGCGGCAAATAAGTTTATTGATCTGAAAATTACGTAACCTTACATGTTTGGTTATACCGACTCTAGACTTAAAGAAACACTAATGGACCCCCCTTAGGTGGACTTTATATGAAGCCCACTTACAATTGACCCAAATAAGTAATAATAACCCAAAAACTAAGAAGAAAATAATAAAAATCCAGAAATTATCATCCTAAATATGCTAGAATCAGATTTGTCACCCTTAAAAAGTCTTAAATAAACTAGAAAAAATCTAATTTTGAAAATTTGTGTTGTTGCCCCGCTTTGATTTCCTTGATTGGCTTGGATTTCCTTGTTTAACTTGGACAAATAAGAAAACAAATTTCCTACTTTGTTGCTAATTTAATTACTTTCCTTCCTAAGTTAGGAAAAACATTAAATAGTCCTCCTTTCTTTAGGAATAAGATATGGCCAACTTCCTTACTTAATTAGGAGAATAAATTGCTCACTTTTTATCCTTGTAGCATTAGGAAAAAAAAACAAGCCTAACAAGGCTGGTATTGAGCCGGACACATCAACCCTTGTTCCGCACGAATTGGGCTCTTCTTGGACCTGAACTAGATTGATGCGAACCTCGTGATCACGTGGTCATACAACCCACACGCAAAGATATTAATTCCTGGAAAGTCAAGTAAATCAGGTTTGATAGGTGTGTGGCACAAAAATAACTTGTACCTAGGCACCAGCACTATTGAAAACGGAAACCCCCACCTTACGAATATTGATTCGTGAATGAGAAATATAAGGATGACGCCACGAAGCCAGTTGTTCTTCGATAAGTCATTTTGAGTTCTTTAGAGAACCATAGAAGGGAGATTATCTCACCAACACACACACAAAATGCGGCAAAGAAGAAATTTTATTAATCTGAATTATCTGACCTTACATGTCTGGATATGCCCTTATTTATAATGACTCCAAACTAAAATAAACCCTAATGGACCCCTTATGTGGACTTATGTGATGCCCATGTATAATTAAACCCAAATAATATAAATAAACCCTAAACTAAGAAGAAAATAATAACAACAATAATAAATCCGAATTTAATATCCTAAATATAATAGGATCAGATTTGTTGCCCTTTAGAAGTCCCATATAAGCTAGGAGAATCAAATCTGAAGGTAGAATTAATTCTGAAATCTTTTTTTTTTTGTAGCTAGGATGAATAAGGAATCCTTGTAAGAGAAGGATTCTAAAATATTTATGAATCCTTGCCACATTTGGAAACTATGTTGCAGCCCATTAAAGATTTTTGTAGAAATAGAAGATTCCCAAAATAAGCTGCTACATCCTTATGGGAAAAGAATCCTAACCAAATAAGAAGTCCACAAGTCAAAAAGGAAGTAAACAACAAAATTCATACAGCCTATGTTGACCCGTTTTTCGATGCCTTCTCAAACTCCAATTGACCTGACATTATAACCCGAGGTAAGAAAACATGTCAGGAGACTCCATGTAAAATTTCAGCCCAATCCAACGGTCGGATTGAGAACTATGACTATTATCGTAAAACTAGACAATTGCACATTTTATATCAAAATCCAAATTTGACCTTTCCTGGATTGTATCATAGATGAATTAAAAGCTTTCCCTTCATGCTCGTTAAATTTACCAAGCCCCTCTAGGTCCATTTTGTTCCATGTGTTCTGAACAAGCCCATTCAATGTTTTTTTAAGCTTCTTTGCCCTAGCTCTTGTGATTGGCCCAATTGGCACCTCCAATGGGTCGTTGGCATGATTACGCTTGGTGTTGGGCTGATTCGCATCATATATCAATACATATCAATTTTTTTGGTTATAGAATATGAAAACATCCTCTTCTTATCTCAACCTTCTAATCTCTTTTTTTGGTCTTTCACAATCATGACGTATAAGAGTAAAGGTTACCTTATTTGGGGTTTTCCTTCCATATCATCTAATAAATTCAAAACAACAAATGCAAGAGTAAAGGTTATACTTACCACACCAAATTAAATAAAATATGAGGGAGTGTTTTTGTGATTTTCTTCACCTTTTTTTCGGTTTTTCCTTCCTCCGCTGTTGTTCCAGCCGATTTCCTCTCTCTTTTACTAGTTTAATGTTTTTGGATTTTCATCTTACCTCTATTCTTTTCTCATTCAAGTATCTTGTATGGGTGACATGCAAGGAATTTCTTTGGTGAAACTTGTAAGAGAAGGGGCTGGTATGGTTGTTTCAGCCAACCACGAGGGAGAAGAAAAGTTAATTTTTCTCTCTCCCAATGTATTTATAGTCCCTCCTAAATGAGGGTAGGCCATGTTTGGATGCATTTTTTATCCTAGTATTTTTTTAAGTTGTACATTGGTTGGTTACCTTATATTATTTTGGGGTGTGTACCAAGTTAATTTTTTTTTAATAGATGTACTATTATAACTCAATTTAACTTAATTTTTCTGACAAGGTTTACATGGTTTCTTGGGCTATATTCAGATCAAGATGGCCAAAGAAGACAATGAAAAAACTACCTTTGATACCCTATGAAGAACATTATGTTACAAGGTAATGCTTTTCAGTTTGAAAAATGACGAAGCCTCGTGTCAACGAGCGATGGTAAGAGTCATGATATGATGTATAAAGAGATTGAGGTATACATGAATGATATGATAACAAAACCTAGATAAAAGAAGATCATGTGCAAACTTTGAATGATTGAGAAAGTATCAATTAAAGTTGAATTCTACAAAACGCACATTTAGAGTTAAATCTGGGAAGTTATTAGGATTTATGGTAAGCAATAAAAGAATTGAGGTAGATCTAGATAAATTCAAAGCCATACAAGAGATGTGGGCACCTAAGACCGAGAAAGAAGTAGGGCTTCTTAGGAAAACTGAATTATATAGCTCGTTTTATATTCTAGTTGACAACTGCATGCGAACCAATCTTTAAATTGTTAATAAAGAATAACCAAAGAATTTGGAATGAAGATTGTCAAGAGGCTTTTGATAAAATTAAACAATACTTTGTGAACCCACCTCTTGTAGTACTACCAATCCCTAGGAGGCCTTTGATACTAATACTTAACAATTAATGAAGCAGCCATGGATGGGGTGATATGGTAACATGATTGAGGAATTATGTTATGGATTAGCACAAAATGCTAAGAGACTATGCTAGCACATGTTGTACTAAGCTACCTAGCTTATTTGTAAAATAGATCATTTAGCTGACAATGCCATCGAAGAATATGGCCATTTGAGCTTTGACTTCCAATATGAAGATGTCCTGATAATTAAAAAGGAAGAGGGGAATGAATGGTGGACCATCTAATGTGATGGAGCTGTGAACATATATGGTAATGAAGTAGAAGCTATCATAATTTTTCTAGATGATAAACAATACACTATCTTATTCAAACTAAATTTGGTTGCACTAATAATATAGCTGAATATAAATCATGCATTCATGGCCTAGAAACAATTGTGAAAATAAAAATAAAGTTAAATGTATATGGAGATTCAGTTTGATAATTTACCAAGTAAAAGAAGAATGACAAATCAAATATAAAAAGTTAAAGCCATATCATGAATACCTTTCCAAATTAATAGAGGGTTTTGAGGAGATGGACTTACATTTGGAAAAGGACAAAAACCAATTTTTTTGATGCTCTAGCAACTTTAGCTTCCATGACTCAGATTGATTATGAGGATCAAGTAAAATTCGTTTGCATAAGAAATAAAAAATTCCCCTGTTTACTGCTGCTCAATCGGGGAAGAAACAGATGAGAAGCCTTGGTATTACGATATAAAGAAAATTTTCTATTATCGAGAGTATCCCGAGCGGGCATCCAAGTCAGATCGAAAAAAATTTGTGAAGAATAGCCATGAATAATTATGATGAAACCCAATAGCAATGATGGTTTGAATCCCCAAGATCATGCAGACAAGATTTGTTGAGCCTTGACCTGTCACTTAACTAGATGAAAAAAAGAACCAAGACTACAAAGGAATTGAAAACGCCACACAAAGAAACCTGAGAATTCTCTCAAGAATCAAGGTGATAAATTTGGTTGTTTGAACACCATAAGATTAACTTGATAAGTTTAGTGAGTTCTTTTAAGAATGAAAAGGAACATAAGACATCAGAATAATAATAATTTTTCTGAAAACTCATGCCCCAATACATTCATACTGAGAACAACCCTTCAAGAATAGGAAAAGTCATAACTTTTCAGAACTACAGCTTTAAAAACATCAACATAAACAAGCCCCTATGTTATTTTAGGTCTCTTGGACTTCTAGAGACAGCAAAAAATAATTAAATAACTAAATTCAATGTATTTAACATAACTGGCCAAGACCAAGCTCATTCCCCTCTCTAGTATCCTTGAAAGTCAACAAATTCATTCCCTTTATTGGTCAAACCATACCGGTCACTTTTTTGCATGCTTATTAGCCTCTTCAATTGCTTTGATGACATGGACTAAGCCTTAATTATTAATTGAGACCATCTTGGTCTTTTTAGAATCAACCTAATTCTTTTAGATTAGCCCATTTATTGCTTCCTTGAAACGTTTGGCTTTAAGTATTGTAATTAGGCCACTAGGAAGTGACAAAGGGTCTTTGCAAATTCAACTCCATTCGCACGTGTATAATCAGCATATCTAGCTCCTTGGTTTGGATCATTCTCCCCCCTTTGAGAAGGATTTGTCCTTAAATCATCACCTACATTAAAAGGAGACAAATTAGCAATATTAAAGCTTGCACTAATACCATACTCACCTGGTAAGTCAAGCTTGTAGGCATTATCATTGATGTGTTCCACTACTTCAAAAGGCCTGTCACCCCGAGGAAGGAGTTTTTAACGTTGTTTCTCTAAAAAACATTTGTACCTTAAGTGTAACCAAACCCAATCTCCTGGTTCAAACACTACCTTCTTGTGTACCTTGTAGGCCTGATGGACATATTGTGCAGTCCTCTTTTCAATTTTTAGTCATGTCTTTTCATGAATCATCTTTACAAATTTTGCCATCTAAGTTCACACATTCATTCAAAGATAAAGGAGTTAAATCTAAAGGTGACAATGGGTTAAAGTCATAAACAATTTCAAATGGTGAAAACTTAGTTGCAGAATGTATACTTCTATTGTCAGCAAATTCAACTTGTGGCAAACAATCTTCCCATGTTTTCAAGTTCTTTTTAATGATAACACGCAACAAAGAAGAAAAAGTTTTATTCACTACTTCAATTTGACCATCCGTTTGTGGATGACAAGTAATAGAAAACAACAACTTGGTTCCCAACTTTCCCCACAAAGTCTTCTAAAAGTGACTCCAAAACTTTGCATCCCTATAAGAAACAATGGTCCTAGACACGCCATGTAACCTAACAATTTCTTTGAAGAACAAATCAGTTATATGTGATGCATCATCGATTTTATGACATGCAATTAGACAACTATATATGTGTCATGTTGAAAAATCTATCTACCATCACAAAAACTGAATCTCTCATCCTTTTAGTCTTGGGTAAACCTAAAACAAAATCCATAGAAATATCAGTTCAATGTTCACCAGGTATTGGCAAAAGGGTGTACAAACCATAGGGTTTCAACTTAGACTTAGCTTGTTTACATGTAATACACTTCTCACAGATTCTTTCCACATCACGTTTCATATGAGGCAAAAAATAAATGATCATGCAAAATTCCTAAAGTCTTAACTACACCAAAATGACCTATCAAACCACCACCATGAGCTTCTCTCACAAGCAATTCACATAAAGAACACATAGGCACATAATTTATTTTTTTGAAACAAAAATCCATCATGCCTTTAAAACTTACCAAATGCCACTTTTTCACATGCATTGAACACATCACCAAAATCAAAATCTCGTGCATACAAATCCTTAATGTATTCAAAGCCAAGCAATTTTGTATCTAAAATGGAAAGTAACGCATACTTTCAGGACAAGGCATCAACCACCACATTTTCCTTACCTTGCTTGTATCTGATCACATAAAGAAATGTTTCAGTGAATGCCACCCACTTGGTATGGTGTTTGTTCAACCTTTGCTGTCCTTTCAAATGCTTCAAAGATTCATTATCTGTATGAATCATAAATTCCTTTGGCCATAGATAGTGCTGCCAATTTTCCAAAGCCCCTACTAGCATACATCTCCTTATCATAAGTGGGGTAACTTAGGGCTGCCCCACTCAACTTTTCACTAAAATAAGCAATTTGTGAGGCATCACACTCAATTTCAAAATTTTTAGCAAAGTTAGGTAAAACAAGCAAAGGTGCATTAATTAACTTTTCTTTGGTCAAATTAAATGCCTTTCCTTATTCTTTCCCCCACTTAAACGACACATTTTTCTTGATGACGTCAGTAAGAGGGGCGGCTAAGCTACTAAAATCATGCACAACAATTCTGCCAATAAATACAAGACCTCAGAATAATAAAATCTAGCTATGTCGTGGAAACTCCTCACTTTGATGATTGTTGTAGGCGTTGGCCACTCTTGGATTGCCTTCACCTTTTCCTCGTCCACCTCAATTCCTCTCTTACTAACAACAAAACCAAGAAACACAAGCTTATCCGTGCAAAAGGTGCATTCTTGAGGTTAGCAAACAACTTTTCTTTCCTTAGAATTTCTAGAACAGATTTCAAATGCATTAAATGTTCTTCCAAGTTTATGTTATAAATTAAGATATCATCAAAATACACAACTACAAATCTGCCAATAAATACACACAAAACATGGTTAATCAAACACATAAATGTGCTTGGTGCATTAGTTAAACCAAAAAACATGACTTACCACTCATACAAACCATATTGAAAATGCCACACCAAGAAGCTTGAGAATTCTCTAAAGAATCAAGGTGATAAGTTTGGTTGTTTGAACGCCACAAGATTAACTTGATAAGTTTAGTGGGTTCTCTTAAAAACGAAGAGGAACACTCACCTCAGAATAATAATAATTTTTCTGAAAACTCATGCCCCAATAAATTCATACTGGAACAATCCTCAAAGAATAGGAAAAGTCATAACTTTTCATAACTACATCTTTAAAAACATCAGCATCAACAAGTCCCCATGTTAATTTAGGTCTCTTGGACTTTTAGAGATAGCAAAAAATAACTAAATGACTAAGTTCAATGTATTTAACATAAGCAGCTAAGACCAAGCTCATTCCCCTATTTAATATCTTTGAAACTCAACAAATTCATTACCTTTAATGGTCAGACCATGTTGGTCATGTTTTTGTGTGCGAATTAGCCTCTTCAATTGCTTTGATGACATGTACTAAGCCTTGATTATTAACTGAGCCCATCTTCATCTTTTTAGAATCAGCCTAATTCTCTTGGATTAGCTCATTTATTGCTTCCTTGAAATGTTTGGCTCTAAGCCTTGTAATTGGGCCACTAGAAAGTGATGAAGGGTCTTGTGCAAATTCAACTCGATTCCCATGTGTATAATCAGCATGTCCAGCTACTTGGTTTGCATGAATATGGATGGGGAAGTTTTATACATAAGGAAACAAAAATAACATTGCAAGAAATACATGAGAGAGAGTTTATGCTACACTTTTTTTTTTTTTGGTAAGTTGACGTATGTATTAAAAGAAGAAGATACAAACATTATAAGGGGCATACCCCAGATTTACAATGATAACAGAAACATAAAACAACAGATGGCTACAGGCTAGCCACC
>Ga0325410_1003465_pt1 | contig 17813 bp, 15 predicted proteins | sample PopdelMetagenome_16_FD_206182 | JGI IMG/M metagenome (GOLD analysis project Ga0325410, IMG submission 206182) | Populus deltoides microbial communities from Bellville, Georgia, United States - Xylem-PdIQD-R3 | ecosystem: Host-associated > Plants > Phyllosphere > Stem > Wood/Secondary xylem...
CCAAATGTTTTTAGTTAAGCATGGTCAGTAGCATTATTGTTTTGTGAATTGATAGCAGACACAATAATGCTAGCAATATAGCTAAACTTGATACCAAAAGGCAAGTTTGTCATCTAGATATACTAATTATTTCAACAAATAATAATTTTACTGAAAATTATGCTATGGGTGGTGGTGGTTATTGTGAATTTTTATAGGTGCAGAAGGGGGGACAAAGAATCGCTGGTTGCAGCATGCATGTGGTCCTCCATATGATTTGGGTATTTCCCATTTATTTATGTATAAAACAACAAGTTGAGAGAGACAAAACACATGCAATTTTTACAATGGATCACGTCATGTGTTACTACTCCTAGGATTGAAGCTTGTCACGGCAGAAAACCTCTCCTAGCCAGTAGTAAAGCCAGTTTTGTTCTTCATTCCACCCCCCCCCTGAAAATTCACAAATGCAATGTGGGAAGCCAGGAATGGTGTTTTGCACTAGGCTTTCCAAACAGAGGAAGTGGCTTAACAAGATGGAGAAAAAACCATGCGGCAATGGTTTGATATGTTCTTGAATGCTTTGTGCTGCTTTGCCGCTCTTGTTCTGTTCTGTCAGCAAACAGCTCTCTCTCTCTCCAATGATTCTTTGATTGGCTCAGAGCAAAGATCATGAGACCAACTACCCATCACTGACGAATCAATATCTTTAATCATCATAATTTAAACGGATAATGTCGTGCGATTTCTTGTTTCTTAGCAAGTTGAAATGGGATCATGGCTGGTTTGAGCATAGCTTTTTAAGATTTATTTATTTTTTGTATTTTAAAAATATTTTTAAAAAAATTAAAAATTTTTATTTTTTTTGTTTTAAATTAATAATTTTTAGTGTTTTTAAATTATTTTAATGTGTTAATATTTAAAAAATTAAAAAAAAATTATTTTAATATATTTTTAAATAAAAAATATTTTAAAAAATAACCAGACTCACGTATTCATTCGTAGCCGAGCAACATCACAATGGCTATAACTTTAGGACAGAACTGAACATGCGATTTTTCTCTACTAGACAAATGTATCTAATTTGAGACTTGGGAGGATTTGGTTAGGATAAATTGATGGCCACATGGGAAATTAGCACTCTTGGGCCGCGACAAGGGCGTAGAGGTTTTTTTTTATTTTTTTTTATTTTTCTGTCTACATTCACGAACCACCTGTCAGCATGGTGAACGAAACAAGTTACAGGAAAGTGGTGGAAACACTGGCTCTCCACTCTGTCTGTATCCAATTCTGTCCTTCATACCTTGAAAGTATGTAAAAGAAATTGAGATTCTTGTTAATCAGAACGCCCAATCACAGGAGCAACATGGAGTTGTTTATACCTTGAATGCTGAACTTGATGTGGCTTGAAAAGGTTTAATTTAAAGCATATGTTCATGGAAAATAATCTTTTAGAAAAAAATAGCAAAAAGCACACATGCATATCCCTCCTATGACTATCTATGTTTCTCCAATTTACCTGTCTCGCCCAAAAAAAAAAAGGATAATTAATAAAGCAACAAACAAAAAGTACTTTGGAGTTTGTACAAACAGAAGGAATTGTTTGCTCAAGCCACTTTTTTGCAAGAACAGTAGACTAGTCCTAACTTTGAGCAGCAAGATATTTCAAAAACTAAAAATTTTATCCTTTAGGGTTTAATATCTCCCAAAATCTTAAACCATTCTTTTTTAGTCTTCAAAAACACACCTCAGGAGTTAGGAGTTAGCAAAACAACGTTCACATACTCCATTAGAATGTCCACAGCCGTTATTTAAATTAACAATCATGTAAATTTTCAATAACCTGAAGTTTATGAAACTAAAACTGGTGATCTCTAAAAAGCAAACCTAAAATCATACCAATTAAACTATACCCCTTAGGTTTCGAATTGTTGTTGTTGTTATTGTTATTATTGAATGAAATAAAAAGTTGGGTTTCTTTTAGGTATAATACCCTGCTAGTGTTCAATTTATCTATTTTTCAATGAGATCAAAACTGTCGATGGTTATGTAGGAGGATACTAATAAGACTTTTGAATCACTATTACCTATTAGGAAAGACGAGTGCAGAGAAAACAAGGTAAAGATTGCCAGGCTACAGCAGTGAATGTACTATTGGAACGGTATCTTCAAACATCTAGCAATCGTTACAGGACCAGCAACCGCAAGCATTACCACATCACTACATATTTCACTGATTTCTAGACGTCTGAGTATATCAGTCAAGCTAATGTACTGCCAACAAGAGATGAACCAAGAAACAATATTTTGGCAGTTCTTACAGAAAAAGAAGTGTCAAGACCTCCATGAAATGATGGCCAGCTGCTGGGATGTTTTTCCAGTGGAATGAACATCGGTGGCCCTCCGTGTTAACTGTGCTTGAAAACAATGATGATTGCAGTGCAATTATCTTTGCAGCGCCGCTCAAGAACAGCTTCCCTTACAAGACGGCGGCTCACAGCTGCAACAGTCAAACCTTCCTGCCAAACATGTCTAATTTGTAAGTCATCAATTGATGTAGGGGTCTAATTAAAAAGAAAAAGAATCAGAATCAATGCTTAAATACATTATTGGTGTGAAAGTAATTTGCAATTCAAAACATGGAGCATGGTAATCCTAGAGGTTTCTATAAACACAAATTAATTTTCAATATCTAGATAGAAAGTCATGTTCAAATTCGACAGTAATGTCTTAGCTACAGTTTTGTAGATGCAATTCAGCTAGTTTTTATGACTAGCTTTTAAGTACTTCATGAGTCATATTTGTGGCAAGTTCTAATTTTAATGAGCCGGACCACTTTGCCATCCATGCACCAGCATTAAATATTATATAGGAACTCAGTAAGCCTAGATATAAGCACCTTGTATCAGATATCATGTACCAATTCCCATGCAACAATATAGCCTCCTCTACCTTAGAAATAAAAAACAGTAATCGAGGATGAAGGAGCTCTTAGGCATGGGAAAGGTACATATAACAATTTCAATGAAACTAGGTTGCACACCATCCTATATATAGGCCTAAAAAAGTGACATTCGCAAGTAGGTTATAGCTCATTTCTAAATGGAATTCTATACAGGTTATTTACTTGCTTTGTATGTACTTAAAGGCAAAGAAATAAAACTAGCACTCTTAATCCATCAAATGCTATTTGAATAATACAATGCAATTAGGATTTCCTTCCTAAAAGCTTGCAAAGATGCAGTAATTTTCCATTAAACTGCCACCCTTCCTTAAGTTCTGCTACAAGGTAAATTTCAACAGCTAAATCAAGAAGGATAGCACAATGGACAAAATTCAACTAATTATTCAAGTTCTACAAGGAGTAAAATAGTGCTTCACTACTAAACAGGTGTACTTTTACCTTCAATAATTTCTGAACAAATTCAACAGCATCACTTGGTCCAAATACCTGAAACAAATACAGAACTTCAATGTGTAGCGTTATTTTTTCAAACGTATAGAAATAGAGCTCAAAGAAGATTAAAAAAAACATGGACTAACTATAATAGCAAAGATGTCAGACAGAAATTGAAGCCATACCCCCCATAGGCCATCACAACCAAGAATAATAAAGTGCTCTCTGTCTGTGAGGTCAAAGGAATGAATATCTGGGGTTGCCACAACACCTACCTGCAATTCCCACACTTATTTCAGATAGCAAACACATTGTACCTTGCAGGTTGATTCAAAAAGTAATTTCACCCAGAATAGATCAATACTTGTATTTGAAGAGCACAATAACACAGAATAAAATACAGACAGATTAAGAAGAAAAATAAACAAGGTAAGGTATTTCAAACTATATATGATATGACAGCGCAAACTCTTCACAAGTTCAGGGAATACCATAAATGACTGCAGCAACTTCCATACTGCAGGATGATGAGTATATATGGCTTTGATAATAAAGAAAGGACATGAAATAATTGATGAACTCATAATGCACCCGGCACTTTCATATATTTATCAAAGCTGCAACCAAATCATTTGCTTATTTCTCTATGGTTCACATCTTCCACTTAATTAAAAAGAACCATCTCTGACCTCTCAATTGTTTACAGGAAGCATTATTGAATCCTAATGGTATTACATTAGCATCGAGAAAATTGAAAATTATACCAATCTGAGCTCCAACTCTGATTTTTGTTAAGGATATACCACACTTTTGCTTGTAGAAATTTATTCAGATTGCCACGTTTCAATTTATCTCTAGATCTATAAGCCTGCATATAAGCTATAGCATTATATTTCTCTTTGAACCAAGTCTCATTTCCAGCTACATAACAAGGACAAATATACAAATGCTGTCATCATACATAAATAGAAAACATGAAAATACAGTGTCAACTGTGCAAGATGGAAGCACTAAGAACCTTCTTGAATTGGCGGTCTCCAAAAGCCCTAGAAACCTCAAGGCGACCTTGTAATCGTCCATTTGAACTCACACTTCCACCAGCCTGGAAATTGCAGGAGCACAAATATCAGATCATAAGAGTTAAAAGTTAGAAAATTCATTCAAATATCAAATAAGTAGAAGCAGTGACAATTTCATCGTCCATATAGGATTCCTTCTTTTCTTTTCAGCTTGGATTGGCCTCAATTTTATTTTATTTTTCATGTTTTTCCTTTTTCTTTTTATTTCAACAATAGAATCAAGATATCATCCAAAATCAGAAAATAATGGTTGAAGTTGAAAAGTGAGACTAAAGAACTTATATCATTCTAAGCTTATATCATTTTGTAGGGCAACGGTGCCTCCAGGACTTATCTTGCAAATAAATAATTTGAATCACTGCATCAAAAGACTGATGCCTCCAATACCGATATCCAGAAAATATAATTACTCGGCCTCATTATCAAAAAATTCATTTAAAAAAAGATAGAGAAAATAAAGAATTGAAGCACAATATCAGCTTAGAGTAAGTATAATTTGAACATTATAGTCTCTACCTTTTGTATTCGAGCACGTTCCTGTGGATATATGGCTTTGTGTTCCCTTGTCAAAACAATAGCCTTCAATGGACTTACTCCATCTGGGTGATTCTGTGATCCATCAATAATGGATGATCGGGCTAAAACTGCTTTTGCATCCCCTATGTTAGCAATGAAAACCTAAGACACGTTTGGTAGTGGCAAGTCAAATAAAAGTTCATCAGAGATGCAGGAGTATAATAACCAAAAGTAATGCAAAAGTTAATCATTAAGTTAGCAATACTAGATTCCATAAGCAAACACAGGTATGATTAATGTGTGTAACTTAATATGAATTTTCATTCAGATATCAACAGCTGATATGTATCAAGGAGGGAAAGAAGAATACGATAAAGAAGAAACAAAGAAAAGGAGAAATGCAATAAATGTAGGTGATGTGTCCTCTGTCTCGTATTTGCAAATAAAAGATTTGGTATATTAGATGGCGCATGCAAGTATTGATAGAGATAGAGCAGGTAGGGAAGAAGAAGCTAGCATTAGAAGAGCTCATATATTGAGGCAGGTAAGAATTCAAAATGACATGAGAAATTCATAGAGATTATCATAGCTGGGTATGTCATAAAGATAGGAATGTTCCAGCAGAAATCTGTGAGAGTTGGAGAGGGAATTTAAGGGAGAAGTGTTTCTAGAAAAAATGGAAGAAAGCTACACACCCTTGGAAGGAAAATGACAGAGTATTTATGTAGTACATATAGTCACCTTTAATCACTAATCTTTGTGGTTGATGAATAATATAGTCTCAGTAGTTTCATTGGCCAATAAAGGAATGAGATGACATGTTTAATAATGACACAAGATGAGTGATTTCAATATTCCTAAGGGCCACAAAGGAGAGGACCTTCTTGAAAAAACTTGATCCGAACTCCCCAAGACAAATCTCCCATAAGACAAAGTTTAGTCATAAATCCTGCAACAATTCTCTTAAATAATTCTCTTTGTTGCTCATGCTGTCAATAACAACAAATAATGGTAACTGAAAATATTTGGAATTAATCAAAGAATTTTGTTTGTACCCAAAGGTCCCATGGTAATTATATGAATGTTCAGCAACAAAAAAATCAAAGGCAAAGGAAGGGAAGGAATATCCTTGAGGAAGGAAAGTATACAAAAGTTAAACCAAAGAACTAGAATTTAATTCACAAAATCAGACCTATATTCCAGGTGAAGGTCTATGCAAATAATATTATCTCACTGTAGGATTGCAGCACTTATTTTTTAGCATCTCCATCTAGCATACACTAGACCTATATTAATTAACTCTGTCATGTGACTGATAATGTTGCATCATGAGAACCATTCCTTAGAAAAATAATGAGAACCTGCTAGGCACCTTTTTAACTATAGGTTCAGCTTTAAATAACAATGGCAAACTTAAATTTGATAAGGGCTGCAAACTTACTTTTTGTCCCAATACCCATACACATACAGCCGTAGCACCATCCTGCCATCCTCCTAAAAGAATGTTATAAATGAACAGGTGAATTCTTTGGTGAAACTTGAAACATTTACTTAGCATGTTTACTGCTCTATATAATCCATAATTAGAAAAATGGAAATGAGCAAATTTAGAAAGTTAGAAATTAGCAAACAGTCAAGACATTTATCTAAGAAAAATCATGAGTAAAGAAAGAAGCCCATGACATCATTTTTTTTGTGTGTTAAAGCAATCCACGAAAACGAAAGTACAAGACTAACATGTTTAAGAAAGGGATAGATCTTTTGAAAGAAATGGAGTGATGTTATCGGGTCATAAGTTCAAGCAGTATGGACCATGCTTCTTCAGGGTCAAAAGCAGAATATTTTGCTAAAAAACTGTGGAAATTGTTCAAAGTACATAATTTCAGAACCAACTTTATCTTGGCAATGAAAATAATAACTAAAAAACAGAATGTACACGGGTCATAATTAATTATTTATAAATTGATGCCATCCGTGACTCAACATATTCAGCAGTGGTTGTAATACTTGCAGTGTATTGATAATTCCTTTCATGCAATTTTCCAATTTGCCAAACAATGGACTGTGAAAAAGAAAACATTGCTTCTAAAATAGAAAAAGGATTAGGATGAATACATCAGAGACTTGATCATGGAATTTACCTGAAGTACTTTCTTGAAGGAGAGACTCATCAGTTTTCCGAAAACCTAAATCACAAAAAAGAAAAAATAACAAAATATACCTCAAAACAAAAGCAAAAAATACAGAAAAAACATAGACAAACTTCACGTCCAATAGATTTTGCATAACAATATTGCAGAGAAAATATGCAGTAGAAGACATGAAAAGTGAATTCATACCATCAAGAATGGCCTTTTTGGCAGCTTTCACATCCAACTGCAGCACCGGAAAACATACACCATCATTTTTAAATGCAAAAGGAAAATATTTTAACCACAGAAAATCAGGCAACAAGAAAAATCATCAGATTACAAAGGCAACAGGTAAATAAATAAAAAAAAGAAAAAAAATAGAAAAAGAAACGATGGTTCATAAGCAGGCACAAACAATGAAGAAGATATTAGAATTGAAAGGAAATGAAAATATCAAACAGCAAAAACAAATGAATATTTGATTCAAAAGCTACTCTCTAGTCATGATTAAACAATGCAATACAAGAGTCTGAAATCATTATAATTTCCCATTAAAAAAAGTTCTCATGAATTTCCACACTGATTATGATAACCCAGGAGAAATAAATAAAAAAAATAAGCAATAAACAAAATATAAACTAAAAACACACCAACTCACGTGGTAAGCCAGAAGAGACAACGTTTTTATGTAAATTCTTCTGAGCATACTCAGCTGCTAACCTCCCTCCATGTCCATCATATATTGCAAAATGTGCGCATCTGCATATAATTAATTAATTAGCTTTTTATTATTTTTGCTTTTTTGCTTTTCTAATTTATTTATTTATTTAACACAAAATCAGAAACAAAAAATGAAAAAGAAAACCCTAAAAAACCTCAATTTTCCAGGAGGAGAGTCCAAGCTAGCGTCTAGTAACACAACCCAAGCATCCTCCATGGAGTGTCTCGATCCTTTATCCTCCGCCGCATTGGCTTCGATCTTAAACTCCTTCCCCGCCGCAATCTGTTGCTGTTTCTGCTTCTTCTCTTCCGTTCCACTGTCGTTTCGCTTGCTTTCTTTACTCGTCAATACTTCAGCTTCAGTTTTTTGTTTCTTTGACTCTGAATTTGATTCCTCGATGATGATTGGGTTCTCGCGCTTCAGATTTGAGGTCTCTGTTTCAGTGACTGGATTTGTGCTTCTTTCGCTCATTTTTTGGAGTCTGTTTGGTTGCCGAGAATAACAAAAAAGGATTTCCTTGTCATTTGAGTTTTTTACTTTTTTATGTATAAAGAAAAGGAGTGTTTGTAAACGAGAACAGAGTACACTGTAACCGGGATAAGGATGCGCCTGGGTGAGAGAATAATGAATAGAAATTGCATGCACTATTAGTTATTATAATTTATAACAAACTATTAAAAAAAAAATTTTGAAGTGTTTTTAAAAAAATTAATAAAAATTTATTTTTAAATTAATAAATTTTAGTGTTTTCATATCATTTTAATATGTTAATGTCAAAAATAATTTTTTAAAATTAAAAAAAAATTATTTTAATGCATTTCTGAACAAAAAGTACTTAGAAAAGTAGCCGCTACTAGAGGTGATCATTTTCGGTTCAGTTCGGTTTTATCAAAAAAAGTAACCAAAACCTGTTTTTTATAAAAAAATCAAAGCCGATCGGTTTTGGTTCGGTTATTTTGAAAAAAAACCCGTTCAAACTGGTTTGGCTCGGTTTTTCCGGTTTGGCTCGGTTTTTTTCTGATTTTTTTCAGTTTGGGTTTGGTTCGGTTTCAGGCTTATAAAACTAAAACTGAACCGATCGGTTTTTTCAAAATTCTAATCGGTTTTTTTTCACGATTCGGTTTTTCAGTTATTTTTTTCCGGTTTCTCAGTTTAATTGGTTTTTTGATTTTTTTGCTCACCCCTGGCCACTAACATACTTTCAAACACACTGCTAGGGTTGCATGTAGGATGATTTTTGGTTTTATATTAAAAACAAATTAACTTGAAATGTTTTTAGACTACTAACAAGTGTTCTATTACCGAATAAAGAATGTTCAGTTCGGTTCGGTTTTTTGTGTCAAACCAGCAAAACATATATTACTATGATTGGGTTTTTTTATGGGATTTTTTATTTATGTAAAAAAATCAATTACAGTTGTCTATATTATTATTTTTTGGCTTTTTTATTTGATATAAAACAAATTTCAATCCCAGTTTTCAATCTCCTTTATCTTTGTTCCTTACTAAAGGAGTGTTTGAGAAGATGGCAAAGTTGTTTTATAATATGTTTTTTAATCAAAAATGCATTAAAATAATTTTTTTAATTTTTAAAAACTCATTTTTAACATCATCACATCAAAATTATCCAAATATATAAAAAATTAATTTTAAGAAACAAAATTATTTTTAAAAAAAAATACAATTTTAAACACTTCCAACTAGAGGCTAAACCACCCAAAGCAAGGAACTATCTTTTGTTTGATATCACATAACACTCGTAAATAAAACAATATATGATGAAAATTATACAAGGGTTTCGGGGCATAAAATATTTACAAATATTATTGTGCTCCATGACACAATTTTCTATTCATTTTAATAATGTAATTATTATCAATTGCCTTTTGTTTGATAGCATATAACACTCGTAAATAAAACAATTCATGATGAAAACCATATATGGCTTTCGAGGCACAAAATATTAACAAAAAGCTAAAGTTGGTGGTGATATTATTGTGCTCCAAGACACAGCTTACTATTCATTTCAATAATATAATTACTGTCTTACCCCTGGTCATTTTCTCTTTTACCTTTGTTTCAGGGGTAGGATGGTCTTTTCCACATGACGTGAATGTCTTTTGGGAATTGAGTGGGATTATTTTGGTAATTACGTTTGTAAATGCATAGTAAAATAACAAATTTAACCCTAGAATAAAATAATTTGATGTTTTCTGCACAAGGACAATTTTATATTTTCATGGTTGGTCGAACAGTGAAATTACGACATTATTTATGCATTTAAGGGCTTTGTAGTAATTTTCTCTTGTGGTTGTTGATTGGCCTTTGTAGTAATTTTTGCATGTTTCGGCTTTGTACTAATTTTGTAAGTTGTTTTTTAAGGTGCTTTTCGGTAAAAAAAAATGTAATAAAATAATTTTTTTAAAAAAAATTATTTTTGATATCATCGCATTAAAATTACCCAAAAATATAAAAAATATATATTTAAAAAACACGATATCAAACACGTCCAACTATAGGCTAAACCACCCTAAAGCAAGGAACTCCCTTTTGTTTGATATCACATAACACTCGGTTAAATAAAACAATCCATGATGAAAATCATACATGGCTCTCGGGACACAAAATATTAACAAAAAGCTAAAGTTAGTGGTGATATTATTGTGTTTCAAGACACAATTTATTATTCATTTCAATTGTATAATTATTATCTTGCCCCTTGGTTATTTTCTCTTTTACCTTTGCTTTGAGGATATGATGGTCTTTTCCACATGACATGAATGTCTTTTGGAAATTCAGTGGGGTTATTTTGGTAATTACATTTGTAAATGCATTGTAAAATAACAAATTTAACCTTGAAATAAAATAATTTGATGTTTTCTGCACAAGGATAATTTTGTATTTTCATTTTTAGTCGAACAATGGACTTACGACATTACTTATGCATTTAGGGGCTTTGTAGTAATTTTCTCTTGTGATTGTTGATTGGCCTTTGTAGTAATTTTTTCATGTTTCGGCTTTGTACTAATTTTGTAAGTTGTTTTTTAAGGTGTTTTTCTGTAAAAAAAAACAATAAAATAATTTTTTTGCTTTTTAAATTTATTTTTGATATCATCGCATTAAAATTATCCAAAAATATAAAAACACATATGTATATTTTAAAAAAAAATTATTAAAAAAAAACACGATATCAAACACGTCCAACTATAGGCTAAACCACCCTAAAACAAGGAACTACCTTTTGTTTGATATCACATAACACTCGGCTAAATAAAACAATCCATGATGAAAATCATACATGGCTATTGGGGCATAAAATATTAACAAAAAGCTAAAGTTGGTGATATTATTGTGCTCCAAGATATAATTTACTATTCATTTCAATTGTGTAATTATTGTCTCGCCCCTTGGTCATTTTCTCTTTTATCTTTGCTTCGGGGGTAGGATGGTCTTTTCCACATGATATGAATGTCTTTTGGGAATTGAGTGGGGTTATTTTAGTAATTATGTTTGTCAATGCATAGTAAAATAACAAATTTAACCTTGAAATAAAATAATTTGATGCTTTCTGCATAAAGACAATTTTGTATTTTCATGTTTGGTCGAACAGTAGAATTACGACCTTACCTATGCATTCAGGGGCTTTGTAGTAATTTTCTCTTGTGATTGTTGATTAGTCTTTGTAGTATTGTTTTCATGTTTTGGCTTTTAGAATTACAAACCATAAAAGTAATTACAATCAAAGTAATTAATAGAAGTTAGTACAAGAAGATTTTTGAAGCAACAGACCATGATTACCTAAAGCATCAAACCAAGAAAATTACAGTGCATTTATGTTAATTATATGCCCCAGAGAGGTTTAATCCTCTCTAGTTCTTTCCACTATAAAATAATATAATATAGAGTCAACCATTTGTGGTTGCATCAATTAATTATTTATCACTATAATCAAAGCCAAAGATGAGTGTATTCATCGCCTCCATGTTGAATTGAGAGTCGAAGTTTAGAAATGAACCACTAATGTGTCAAATAAAAAGACATTAAACAAAATACTTCCACCTAAACTCAGAATTATAAGAAATCACTAATAGAAAATTACAATATATCCATGTAAGGTTGTGATTGTCTCTTATCATCGGCATAACTCACATAAATATTTTCTCCTATATTTTACAACATTAGTATACAACTGTAAATATATAATTTAGGAATCAGAATATTAAACTCCCTAAAAATACAATGTAAAACCTGATCGAAAATAATAATAAGTTTGTATATGAAAAATATTTTTAGTTGAAAGACTCCACGAAAATAGACATGTATGGTAAAGAATTAAAAGGTAATTTTGTAATTTGAAAAAAAAAGTTTGTCAGAGATGAAATTAAAGGGATGTGTAAATCTCGTGTGAAATGTTGTAATTCCCAACAAATAATAATAATAATAATACATTTAGAGGAAAAAATTAATATGGAAGGTAGAAAATCCCAGGAAAAAATTAGCGAAAAACCTGGAATGAAACAATATAAAGTTATGCGTGAAAAATACCAATGATTGGAGATTTGATAGAAACAACAAATGGGATGTAAAATGAGTGGCATTTTTGCAAATAAAAAGAATAATCCCTTACTCTCCTCCATTAAAGTCGACAATATCAAGAGTCAGAGGAATAGAGAGTTTTTGCAAAACCAAAATTCTTTATTTTTCTCTTTTTCAAATCAATTGAGATGACATAGTGGTGCTTTCATGTGATTTTCCATACATAAAGACAACCCAAGCTTGAAAATTTGAGGGGGGGGAAGGATTGGAGCTTGGGAAATGGAGGGATGAAGTTACTAATTGAAACAGATAAAGGGAATTCTTGGAATTTCTATAAAAAAAACCCATTAATTCGGGTAAAATGGTGATGGTGATGGTAAGATGTTCTCTTCCCATTAAATTCTTTGTTCTTCTCGTTTTTATCGGGGGGGTTGAAAATCCTAAAAATATAGAATTTGGGGTTTATGTGTATTTGTGTGTAAAAAATGTGAAATTGTATAACTATTGGTTAATTGGCTTAGATGACATGATTAAGAATTTAATTGAAGAAATTGAAAACCAATTATGAAATCTAAGGTGGTTGGCCATGGGTAGGGGTTTTAGGCATTTGAAAATTTGATAAAATTGGATTCGTTGTGATGCTTTAATGATGTTAGAGAATGCTTGAGATTAATTTATAACATTTTAAGATGGATTGCTAAGAATTTAGTTATTTTTGTTACATGATGGGAATATAGAAATATGAAAATTTGGCTAAATTGGGTGGATTTTTGGTGTTTTGAATGATGTTGTCTTGCTTAAACTTGATTGGTATAATGATGGTAGTGTATTTGATTTGATGGTGATTCATGTAAAACAAATTATTTGGTATTGGTTATGTTTGTTAATTGTGACAAAATAAAAGTATGGAAATTGATGGAATTATGTAAGTTTTAATGTTTTAATGATGTTAGAGATGTACATGTTTGATTGTGTTAATTGAAATTTGGTTTGTGGTGTGTTGATCCATTGTTAGTGTATTATGAAAGATTGGGTATACTAAAATTCTATGAAATTGATGATTAAATTGAATGCTCACCATGTGTTTGATAAAAAGTCAGACATTGAAATTATTCGATGGAAAGTTTGGACATTGAAATTAGTTAACTAAAAGCTTGGACATTGAATTTGAATATGAAAATAGTTGACAAAAACTTAGACATTAAATGGATTAAGAAAATAAATGATGAAGTGTTTAGATATTTAAAGTAAATGTAACAATATATGATGATGTGAATAAGTGTGTTAAATGGACCACAAAGCTTGGGTATTGATTTCTAGATAAGTTATTTGGAATTTTAGGAGAGACACTGGACATGAGGCTCGCAAAGAAGCATAATTCGTAGAAGCTCTAGGTAGGTGTTTTTTATCTTTCCTCTTTTTAATAAAGAAAATTTTTTATTTAATTGCATGTAAAAATGTGTAAAGAAAATTTGTTATTAGAACACGTGTACAATGTAAAAGTGAGTAAATGACATGCATTAAGGGATATATATATATATATATATATATAAAATCAGTCATTTGAACAAAGACTAATTATATATATTAAAGTTGGTTGTTTGTACAAATATTAACTATATAAAACAAAGTTGGCTATTTGGATGGAGACTAATTATATATATTAAAGTTGGTCGTTTGGATAGAAACTAATTATATATATTAAAATTAGCCATTTAGACGGAGACTAACTATTTAAATCAAAGTTGGTCATATGAATAATGACAAATTAAACCATTTAGTCGATTATAGTGACAAAGACTTTTTGCTTAAATTAAAGTCAACCACACTAGATAAGATTAATTATATGAATTAAAGTTTGCATGAGTAGGGGGTATTTTAAAAATCTGAGTCAGGTGTAATGATATGGGTTATTATAGAAATTAAGCCAATTGAAACGAGATGGACTAGATAATGTCTTGAAGCACCAAACCAAGACTATTGAAACAAGTCAATGAACATGGTGATGTATAACATGGACTATAACTTGACAAAATTAATAAATAAGTGTAAGTTTGATGTAAGCACAAGCCTCAAACATCGTATTAGATCTAGAAATATACAATAGATGTAAAGCACTAGTACGAGTACTGAAAAGTAATAATGAATACGATTGAGGGAAAACATAAGTTGTAATGATTGTTGGAATGGATTGATGAATTCATAAATTCTTAAAGCATTTAATGATAAGAATATATGATAAGAATATATGACCTAGTAAGATTGTTCAATAGAACCATATAATTGATTGAAAAGATGAATTAAGACCATGATATATTATTGAGATTGACTTATTATTTTGTATGTTTTTATTATGTGGTATATTTTATACCACGTGTTAAATTAATTTTAGGTATATTATAGCCTCGTGCAAAGTATTAGATATTAAGGATCTTTTTTGTTTAAAAAATGAATTAAGGATCTCTTTTGTTTAAATAATGAAAATGTAATTTTGAATTGTTAACACCTTTGCAATGTAATTTTGGTATGTAAATAATGTTAAAATTTATGATATTTGTAATATTAATTATATAATTTCTTACTAGACTTTTATAATATTATACATCTTCAAAATATTTTTTTTGACAATGTTGTTGTATATTAATGGTTTTGTTATTATGTCCTAGAGTGTTAATTAGTGGGTAATGAGATTGTTTAATACATTACATTATTGTATTTAAAATGTCTTCAAAAATATTTTTTTCTCACATTATTGTTGTATATTAATAGTTTTGTTATTCACATATGATAAATAAATCATAATGTTAAAATTTACGATATTTGTAATATTAATGATATAATTTCTTATTAGGCTTTTATAATATTATACATCTTCAAATGTTTTTTTTGTTACAATGTTATAGTGTATTAATGATTTTGTTATTCTGTTCTAAAGTGTTGATTGATAGGTAATGATATTATTTAATACATTACATTATTGTATTTAAAATGTCTTCAGAAATATTTCTTTCTTCTATTATTGTTGTGTATTAATAGTTTTGTTATTCACATATACACCTAGGATAAATAAATCATAATGTTAAAATTTATGATATTTGTAATATTAATGATATAATTTCTTATTAGGCTTCTATAATATTATATATCTTCAAAATATTTGTTCTGATAATGTTGTTGTATATTAATGATTTTGTTATTCTGTCATAGAGTGTTGATTGGTGGGTATGAGATAGCTTAATACATTACATTATTGTATTTAAAATGTCTATATAAATATTTTTTTCTCACGTTTTTGTTGCGTATTAATACTTTTGTTATTCACATATGAACCTATGATAAATGAATCATCATTGAGCATTGTCATATCATGTTGATTGGTTGGTAATGAGATTGCTTAATACACTACATCATTATATATTCAAAATACTTTTCCTTGCGATTTTGTCGTGTATCAGTTGTTTTATTATTTACAAATCCACCAATACTAGATATTGCCCTATAATACTAATGGGTGGGTAATAAAATTATCTAATACACGCCTTTATTATATTCAAGATGTTTTCAAGAAGTCATGTTTTCTTACAAATCTTGTTACATATTAATTGTTTTTATTATTTGTTAATCAACTTAAGATATATGAACCATCATTGAACATTGTCTTAGGATGTTGGATAATAGAAACGATTAATCATAACTCTTTATTTTGCAAAATTAAAAAAACAATAATAAAGGTTTTTTCTTCTTTTTGTGAATTTAGACTTGTGGGTTAGATGATGCTCCTAGCAATATAATTTTGAACTATTATTTCGATTATCCAATCAATTACCTTCAAGAAGTGAAGTTACCTGTGAGGCTATGATTACAACATTGTTTTTAAAAGTATTAATGTAAATTATTGTAAAATATAAATGTTAATTTTTTTAATTATTTGTAAATATGCATTTGTTATTTGAATTTGATTTTTTTATTTTTGCATTGATGAGTGTGTGAATTTATTCTTATATTTTTGTCTTTGAGACATCTTTTTTCATGCTACTAGTGAATTTGGGCTACATCAATATAATCTTACATAAATCGAATAAATATGAGTGACCTTTTGGTCTATTTCAATCAATATAATACTGAACGAGTTATGCCTATTAATTGCCCAACACCCCTTCAAGTCCATTGCACGTGTTTTAAAAGTGAGGATTAAATCATGTTTCCAAACCTAGGTCTCAAATTAATGTATTATGTTATAATAATATTTTACTTTTAATAACAAACAAACATATACCAGTTTAGACAAAACTCCTAACATTTAAGTATAATAAGTAACTTTATCATAAAAAACAAACACGAAGCAACTCATCTTAGATATAATATATAAAGTAATTATGATCTTTTTTATTACATAATCAACCCCTTATTTATTATATAATCAATCTCCGAAAGATTATGATTTTCTAATTATTATAAAACTATGTGGCATTTGTTTTCTATTTTTACCATTTTCTATCTAATAATTCACCAAGATATCTCCCGCAACAATATAAATGACTTAAAAAGTTTTATATTCATTAAATATTACATGTATTAAAATAAATGATATAAGGTTACATGTTGCATGGCTTAAAAAAAAATTTAATGAACGGGTCATGTAATCTAGAATATATAGTTGTTGAAAAATATTTTGATAAAAAGATTAGTAATATTTTTTCAAAATTTAATTTATATAATTCAAACAATATTTTATGATCATAAATGGTTTTAAACGTAAGAAATATTTGATAAATTAGCAGTAGTCTGATTTCATTTTAAAATAGGGAATTTATAAATTGTACAAGTTAATTACAATTTTCTTTATTGTCATGATTAATTATTACACAATTTTCCTTTTCTATTTCTTTTCTTGATTTGTTTAAACTCAAATATAAAATACATGCATAATATTAAATGCTACAAAATATCTAATTAAAAAATTTACACATCTAATATTCATTGCTTAAATTCTTATAATTGATTAAAATATCAAAAAATATTTTATAAGGTTGCTTGGAATAGCACACAAGATATGAAAATTAGTGATGCATATTTCACTTATTAAATCATGAACACAATAGTTTTTTTATATCATACCCCTCCTCAAATCTAATGGTGGTTTCTTTTTTTCATTGGAGCTAAATTATAATTTCCTAATATATTTTTTTAATACTGATTTCTAATATTTATTAGTTTTTTTTTGTTAGTGTTTATATATCCACAAGTTCATAAAACCAAATTCTATACCTATCTATTTACTAGTTTTTTTTTACCACATTACTTTGGGTAATTGGATAATTACTTTTTACAAAACTTAACTCCATTCTATGGGCACATCAATTCACCTTGACAATGGAAAGCCATAAAAATAGAGATGATAGCTTCTAAAAAAATAAAATGAAGATATATAAAAGTAAAATAAAAACTACCTA
>Ga0325410_1003466_pt1 | contig 17812 bp, 4 predicted proteins | sample PopdelMetagenome_16_FD_206182 | JGI IMG/M metagenome (GOLD analysis project Ga0325410, IMG submission 206182) | Populus deltoides microbial communities from Bellville, Georgia, United States - Xylem-PdIQD-R3 | ecosystem: Host-associated > Plants > Phyllosphere > Stem > Wood/Secondary xylem...
ACTCTTTAATAAAAATATCAAAATTATATGGTTTTTAATTAAAACTAAAACATTAAAAAACAGTTTAAGGAACAAATTAAAAAAATAAAAAGTTTCACACAGTACATCTATGGGAACGTGTGTGAGAGAATAAAAACTAAGAATGAAGAGCCTATACTTTTAGTTTTATTCTTAATTATCTTGAAATGACAGCATCCACAATTGCAAGATGGCACGTTGTCCATGGAGAATAGAATATTGGTTTATCCGACAAGCACAATCAGAAAGCCCTTTGCACATCTGAGCTAAGAATCAATGGTACAATTGTGGTTTTATCCTCTGAGCGCAGACAACCAAAGATTCTCGTCACAACCACGTCAATGGCTCTGATTTAGACTTCCGCCGGCGAACGGAGTGGGTGGAAATCTTGGAGTCAAAACTGAAGCGTGGTCATGGGAGAACCTGTCAATTAAATTTCTTGGTCAATACGCTTCCAAGCCTAGGAGTTGAAGATTGTTGCAGCTTACTACACCCTGGGGCTACTTGTACTTGTACATTGTTTTTATGCTTGATTCTGGATCTGTCAAACCAAAAAATAAAAAAATAATTCTGATCTATTGAATTGTATTAACAGATCTGATTTGGGAAAACCAAAGAGATTTATGAAATCCATTTGCACCGAAATGTATAATATAGATCTTGAATTTCATATAGAAATGATGCTTTGGATATGGATGAAATCCATACTGACACCCTCGAAAATAGTTAACCATGATGAATCACGAAATCATTCTAGAAATCAATTATTATTATTGGTTTTTTTTTCAACGTAAATATTCGAACTAATTTATATATATTTTAATTAATTTTATAAACTTTGAAAAAATTTAAACTCATGATCATTGAAAAGTAAATTTAAAATTTAACTAGTTGAGCTATTCTCAGAATTAATCACTGGTTTTTTTTTATTTGGACTAAGAGGAGAGAAATTAATTTTTCAAGTGAGAAGATTTTTAATCTATCAATGAAAGAGAAGAAGTGACTTGCTGATTGGTTCGATTCCCAATGTAATATATTAAGGGTATTTAGATTATTTTATTGGATTTGAGATTTTTTGTCAGCTAATAATACAATTCATAATTTTTCAAAACTCGGTAATTAAGTGTAATTTCGATCAAATTATAGGATGTTAAGAACATTTTTATCCTTATAATAGTTTCAAAATAAATTACGTGGATCTTACCTGTCCTTACCTCCAGAACGATCTACAACACTTTGGACATAGGACAACATGAAATTTGAAGAGAATTGAAAAAAAATATCAAGAACAATGAAAATAGAACTTGTAAGGACCGAATTGAAAAAAAGAATTTATTGACCAAATTGAAACAGATAAAAACTTTGAGGGTTCTAATTAAAGAGTAAATTTGCTATGTGACACCACATACACATGATAACATGTAATTTGAAGAGAGAAAAAGAAAATTCAAGAACAATAAAAATAGAAGATGTGAATGCTAAATTGAAAGAAAATAAATTTTAATGACCACATTGTAACAAATTGAAAACTTGAGGGACTAGGGAGGAAATTTGCCAAGTGAATAATGCTATTAACTAGGAAGAGTATGCTTGGTATTGTGGTAGCGATTGTTTTTTTACTTGGAAATGCATCGAAATAATATTTTTTAAAAATTTATTTTGAAAACCAACATATCAAAATAATTTTAAAATATTAAAATAATTAAATTTAAAACAAATAAAAAAATCAATTTTTTTAAAATTAATTTTTCAAAAAGTAACAACAAACATGCTCGAGGATGAAGTAAATCACCAATCTAGTTAATTTGTTAATATTTTTTTTGCTATACAATAAGGTAGCATTTTTCTTAAAAAAATAAAAATAAAATTGGCGTGACTGGGCCTGAGTCCTAACACCGGTGGAATCTAAACACCTGGCCGATCTAGGCCAGGCCTCTCTGCCTCACCACAAACCACAAAAGCATCATCTTCAAAATTTATTAAACATTACTGTGTTAGCTGCAAGCTTACAAATATCTCTTATCCTGTTGGGAATTACAGTTCTGTTTAATTAAGATTTCCCAATCTGGGATCGTTCTCCATCTTTCTCCCCTCTTTATTCAACATGATTAGGGAATTTGAGTCCTCCTTGAAACGTGGTCGTTCGACTTCCTGTTTGATAATCTCTCTTTAAATTGATGTTGTGTCATTTTGGCGAGAAGAAATATTTTATCTTGTTTTGACATATTCTTTAGCTTCCACAATTATTTGTCTTCTCAGTCTCCTCTGTGGTCACTCGAGAAAAAATAGGGTTTGCAAGAAGAAGAAATTAGGGTTTTTGTTTTTGTTTTTTTTTTCCTGCCCTAGGATCACCACGGTCTCGGCGATTGAGGGGGTTGCAGTCCTAAATCTAAACACCATAGATAATCAATTGTCCACTCGAACCCCAAGCGAAAACATTGTACTTACGTTGTCCAGATATTCTCAAATTAATCCGAGTTTTAGCTAGAATAAACAAGTGAAAAGACATCGACGTTTAGAGCATTGGAGCACTTCCACAAGTTTTTCTTTTCTTGATGGAACAAATGTCTTAAACGTTGGACAAAAGTTAAAGGCTCGCAGTAATTGAAAAGAAGACAGATTGGATTGATAAGATGTTGCAAACAAAAAGAGCTCGTCTTCCTTAACAGATATGAACTAATAAGACAGATTGATACAATCCAACCGGTACAGTTCACCTGAACAAGACAATCTAACCTTTCTTTCTTCATGGTCGTCTCTCTCTTTCCCACCCTAGCTGTACGCTAAACGTAGAGGTGTTTATAAGGCCCTTCACACTTTACGGAACAAGTAATGCAAGTGTACGCTAAAAAAAAACAATTATACAAAAAAAAAAATCCATAATATTTGAATGGATAGAAGAATTTATAGATCTGAGCTCTAAATTCATTAGGTTGTTTTCTTTTAAATAATGTAATGAAGTCTATCTTTTCAAGAGGGGTTTACGTAGCCTTGAATAGAATAGGTCAAAAATCCTATATTAATTAGAAAATAAAAATAAAAATACTAAAATTACAAAGGGAAAAAACATAAAATCTAAAACAAGTAAATAATTAAAAAAATCATAAAAACTGTCAAAACTAGGAATATCGACAGACTTTTTAATATTTAAAAATCTAACGGTCTACGTAGCGACGCATTAACTATTTTAAAAAAACAACCCACAATCTAATAATTAGATAAAAAATTATAGTTTTTTTAAGTTGTTATTTTGATATGATATAACTAGAAGTTCTAAATCTTGAACTATCCTTTTAATTCAAAAAAATATTTACTAGTTTATTCATGTAATATATTTAGAACATATTTTCATTTAATTACGAAAAACTCATATTTTACTATTTAAAACCACCAATTATCACAATTCAAAGTACATGAACAAGCCTCGCCTTTTAATATAACATTATGAAGTATTGATATGAGACCTCGCAAGGACGACTCTTAAGTTTTACTGTTGAATCACGTTTGGTGAGGTATTATGTTATTACCAAAACATTGTGAAAATAATAAAAAAAAAAAAACAAGTTTTTCACGAAATAAAATTTAGAGGAAAAGAAAATTTTTCGTGAGTTTCTCTTGATAAGTAGAAATTAATTCCTTTAATAAATTAAAGGTGAATTATTCATTCTATCTTTATATAATAATTGAATAAATTTTTAATATGTTTTTACGTATTTCAGTTGTATTTATTATGTACTTGTATAATATCTTAATATTTCATTTTGTCAAGTTTTTATACAATATCTTAAACGGACGGGTGCCAGCTGCCCTTTTCAATGGCACCATAAAAACCTAGAAATTATGTTCCTCCTTGTGGTATTAAATATTTCCTTTTTAGAGGATTATAAAAAGAAAAATTAGCGTGGTTCGTGAATTTGTTTGTAAATCTTAGATTATTTTAATTTAGAAGTTTGATGAGTTGTTTTATTTTTTAGTTGTGCTCACAAGTTTAGTTGGTTAACCTGGTTCGTGGGTCTGATAAGTTTAATTTTTTTTTATTTCATCCTTAGATATTGGATTAATTGGGAATTAAGTTTCATAATTGGTTTTGTTTTTCTTTTTATGAGGTTATCGCGGTCTAAAAAAAACCTCAATATTGGGTTAGTGTCCAATTCTGCAATTGTCTATTTTTGTTAACATATAGTTAAATAAATAATATTTTAAAAAAATTATAATCCTAGTAGAGTCCATAACTCGGCTCACAGGTTTGGCATGCTAACCCGAGTTACTCAATTCATAGGTTTGACGAGTTTACCCACAAACTAATTATGTTTTTTTTGGTCCATTAATTGTTTTTAATTTTATCCTTCAATATTGGATTGGTTGAGAAATATACTGCATGATTAACTTTTGTTTGTTTTCTATATGGTTATCATTGTCTTAAATAAGTATTTCTTTTTAGGTCGGTGCTCAATTTTATGATCATATATTTTTATCATATAATTAACTAAATTTTTTGTATAAAAAAGTTATTAAACCTAATAGAGTCTATGACTTGGATCGCGAGGGGATTGGGGTCGATACAATATGTTACTGTTTCAATATTTTTTTAAATTTTTTTTTCATATTGAAGTTTTTTTTTTAAAAAAGGTAGTCCATATTTTTATTGGTCATCAATATTATATTTGGACAAATAAAATCAATCAACTTAATTCGGGTTAACTCTCATATAATTTAATTAAAATTTTGAGTTAGATAAAAAATTAAATAAAGAGATTTCAAGATAGACTCACTTATATTTAATAACATTATCAAGAATTTCTCCTCGTTCTTAACATTATTTTTGCATTTTAATTTTTTTTCAACCTGGAGCAATGCACGAGAAAATGGACTAGTTACTACTAATTAATCATTTTGGATAAAGAACAAATGATCTTGGAACTTTAGTAGGTAGCTACTAGTTATAATATTGGGCCTGAATCAATGGGTCAACCCTTTGACCTGCCATCCAGGAGCTTAATCTTGGTTGGGTCAATAGAAAGATTATATATATACTCAAAACATTATTTTTGTTTATTTTTTTAATTCTTTAAACAATTACATTGTTTCAAGGTTTTTCTTCTAAAAAGTCAGAGTCTAGGTTAACTCATTAGTCAACCTGTTCAACTAGTAACCCTAGCTTCATATCAAGTCAAGTCTTGTAACCATGATCATAGCTAGAGGTAAATGTCATTTTAAAAAACTCTTTATGTCAATGCTTATTCTTGCATGAAATTTGCTACGAGTATAATTAAGAACTCTCTTATGCATATTTATCTCTGTGTGACTGATATGATGTTTTTTTTCCCCTCCCGCTTTGGGTACATGGAAAGGACGTGCTTTTGCATTCGTAACCCACAATTAGTCACTCCCCTGTTAATTAATCCACTTTTAATTAATTTGATTCCAGCTTAGCTAGATTCTTTGACGAATATCCGAAATATAACTTTATCAATCAACTAATATAACTTTAAATATTATTTTTTAATATACTAATATTAAAAATAATTTTTAAAAAATAAAAAATATTTTAAAAAACAATTTAACTATCCTATTAAACACCCCATGTTACAAGTACTTAGGTCACCATTTACCATGCAATAGCTGCAAAGCTTGGAAGATGGTAGTATATTCCTGTGCCACAAATAGCTTCACATTACTTTCACACAACACTGTAACAGTACAGAACCCTAAGAAGCTAGCCATCAGAGCTAGCTGGTATTGAAGTACTCAATAATAATAAATACATGATGATGAAGCTGTCAAACAGGAGAGATTGATGTTGGTGGAACAATACCATGTCTATCCATCTATTAATGCCTTCTCTATCTCGTTACATTTCCCAAGAAGCGTCAGATAGTCGTCATTTACTCTCCCTTCCTCTCTCTCCTCTTCTCTCTAATGGAAAATTGAAATTGACGTTCAAAAGCCAAAATATCTGGACCTTCCTCTACGAGAGAAACAAGCAAGAGAAGACCCTGCCATGTTTGAAATCTGTGAGCTAGCTAGCTTTTCCAAGGATAGTATAATTATTTGATTTTTTCAACAACTCAAAAGCCCTTGTCATAAATGCACTACACCATTTTCTCTGTGCTTGTCTCTCTCTCTCTCTCTCTTTCTTTTCCAGTAAAGTTTTTCGTTGTCATATAATATGCAGGTTTTTTTGGGTCATAAATAGTTAATGGCAACAAAAAAGTTGATCATAAGGATCTATGATAACCGAGAAGCTAGCTGCCTTTCTTCTCTTGTTAACTGTTAACATCTACGAATGGAATCTTTTAATTCAGTATTTTTCATGACTCAGCCCTTAAATGCTAACTTCTTACAACAAAACAAATGCAACAGTTACGTTTCAATGCTAAGCTTAGTTCATAAGTCATAGCCCACATCATCTTTCTGAGCAAAAACACATAAAACAATAGTCTAATTTTAGTTGCTAAATTGGGAATGAAATATAACCATTTGAAAGCTATATAATCATGGGCTATTTAGGGTAACCGATCATATGTATCCAGCATCTACCTGGCTACTGAAGATTTGCTTCTAATTTGATATAATCGTTTGCATGGGAATGCACCCATTAATTTACTAGGAAAGAGAAACAGATGGATGTCTTTTCTTGCATGTTTCTAACATATCCCTTACCTTAGATTCTTAAAAGGGGGAGGAGCAGTATTAAACTTGAGGCTATATAGAAGGCTGCCTTTTGGACTCTATGGAAGAAAGTGTAGGTTTTAGCTAGGTTCCTGCTAACAATTTCAAAATCCAATGGCTTTTCACTGCACCTGCTATCTTGTCCACGTCAAATGTAGGCATTCATGGCTAGCTAGATCCCACATCTGAGTTAGAGAAAATAATTCTCTTAAATCTCAGTTATATCATGTTAAGCGAGGAATAATCAAGAAACTACTGTATGATTTTCTGTCCGTCTGTGCTGTTTATTTTTTTCTGGAGAGAGAGAGAGAGAGAGATGCTATGCTCATCCAAGGGTGGGAGATAGTTGTTATATAAGCTTACCTTTGTTGTATTTAGGAGTATTGACCACATAGCTGAGATGGAACTTAAAGAAAAGCTAAGCTAGCAACCTGTAGAAATTACAACCAAAGACAATAAAGACATAGATATTCATCAGAAGACAAAAAAAATTACATAGATAGACCTTAAGATTCATATGTACACACACAATTGCAACCATAGAGAAAAGAGAACAGTAAACAAGTTAAAGAGAGAGAACTTCACCAGAAGTTGATATTATGGAATTGTAGTTAGGAGAATCATGAGATGGCAAGCAAAGAAATTGTAGCAAATGTTTGTTGGAAGGAATGAAGCCTGGTCCGAGAATCATCGAGGTACAAGATACACACAGACTTTGAATTTTCTCGGCTGTCATCAGGTAATGCCATGTCTGTATAATCATGGCCTCAATGACCTCGAGCCAGACAACATTCCTCTCAACCTAACCCTCACGAAACTGAACTCATGCTATATCTTCTAATAAACAAAGAGAGAAAGAAAGATGTAACAGAATAACTGATGAATTTGCACATGAAATGCATAAAATAAGCTTGTATGTTTGAGGGGAATGAAGCCTGGTCCGAAGCCTTAACAGTTGTTTCATGTTAGGATACTCTTTGCTTAAGCTTCGAGCCAGCCAACATTCCCCTCAACACACCCACACACCTTTTCTTCTCCTGCATAGAAAGCCTAACCCATATGGTGTTTTGACTTGTATATATAGTGGTGTAGTGTATATAAAAGCAGGGAGAGTAGAGAGAGAGGCATTGAAATACTAATATATAAAAAAAAAAAATCTAAGAAAATGGGCTGTGTTCTTAATTCCTAATGCAAGACGTGGCCCTTTTCTTTTCTGGTCTAAGTGAGGAAAATATAGCAGTTTAATTAAGCAAAGACAACGTAGGTAGTCGTGCTTGCTACTACCTCTACAGTGCTGTCTTGTAATTACCAATGTACTCTAGCATAGTGATACGAGTCTCTCTCTGTTTTTCTTTCTGTCTTTATTATTATTATTATTATTATTTTCTGCATTAAGAGGCTAAAACAATAAATTGCTTAACTTTTAAATTGGGAAAAAAGGGGTTTTAATCAGTGCCGAGATTCTTGTTTTCTTTCTTTATTTAAGAAAGAAAAGGTAAGACAAACCTATAGCTAAAACAGCTGCCTGTATCCACACCCTACAAACGCCAAAAAGCATGTAACTCCAATTAATTTCTTACATTTCCTAGGTCATCAGTCAGCATGTCTGAATTCTGATGCTAGTATTGTTACTACCGGTAAATCACCCGACCTGTTACATGCTACGACCTGTTTCCTCACAAATTATTCTCATAATCATTTTTAAAAATTAAAAAAGCATTAAAACACCATTAGTGCACTGTTTTTTTTATTTGATATTATCATCATTATTATCATCATCGCCATCATTATTAACTAATTAATTATGGAGTATGTATAGAGAAGACAGCGAGATGAAGACAAAATGGGGAGTTAAAATAAATTAGCCTGGACAGAAGACAAGTCTGGCTTTAATGCGATTCTATCATCATTACCTTATTATTTTTTCTAAGCTTTACCTATCCCCACTTTCCTTCTTTCTCTCAACTCTTCCTGTACTGTCCAATACCCGCACGGCCACCCAGCCTGACTCATCATTCATTCTTTCATATATGATTAATTATGTATGGGACCAGTATTATTTTCTTCTTAATTTTCTCATTATAGCTCTGCATTTTCTTCTCCATACCCGTTTTGATTTACAAATATTTCAAAGGGATTTTTTTTTTGTCTCACAAATTGAAACTTTTCTTGAGTTCTGGCAATATTTCCCTTTGTCATGTTCTTTCAAGCCGTCCCCTTTCAACTACACCACTAATCATTCCATGACCTCACCGATTTCTCCATTCAAAACACTTTCTTCAACTACTACACATTTCAGGAATTTGTAAGATATCATGAATATTGTACGTGAATTAAAATCATCTTGAGATATCTTGAAGCATGCAATTTGCAAGACTTTTTTAAAATTTTCAGAAAAGATATTAGCTACTAAGAAAATCATGGTTCTGGAAATTCAATACATTTGAAACTTCAAATCTTTGCTTTCATGGCTTTGGTATAAATTAACTACAATTTTCAAAACTCAATTCCACGTAAAGCTGGAGAATTAAGATATTTTTTTCTTGATTAGGTTACTGCCCACGTAGAGGAATTACTTGAGTCGTTGACTGACCTCTTCTCGGTCCAAATACATAATAATGAACCTGTCTAGACTGTAGTTGTTAATTAGTACTATCTTTTTTTATTACCAAGAAAAAAATAATAAAAACATATTACAGAGTTGTTATTTAGGGCAAAGCAGAGACATGAAACAATTTCTTCCTAGAAACACGTCATGGCAAAGACGGCGTTTCAAGGAATATAAAATCCCAGCCGCTCAACCCCAGGATCTAACGGATATAAATAGACTACCTTGAAACCCGACATGTCGGTGTCAGCGGGAGCCTAGGGTGGGGGCCGAGGAAAAATAAAAATAGCCCGAATAACGAGGAAGACAGAGAAATTACTGCTATTAAAAAAAAACGAAGAAAAATCAGCGGTCAAAATGTCGAAACAGTTCGGCGGGTCGGATTCTATGATCCAGGCACCGACCGCCACGTGACAGTATTTAATGCAGAGAGAGGAGTTCTGTGGCGTGGGTCCCACTAGAGGAGGAGACAGGACCAAGTGGATTCTGTGGGTTTTGTACCATAGGAGAGTGACGTGTAAGATTGGAATTAATTAGGGATCATGGGTGGGGACCGCTGAGCTGGGGTTTTATTTGTTTTTCCAATTTCTTGTTTAAAGGATATTAAAATATTAATTGATTTAAAACTAGTTATTGTTTTTGCAATTATGTGTTAATGATGTGCTTTATGATCTCATCTGGTAATTTCTTTTTCAGCTATCTCATCATCTCATCGTATCATGATTACACTACATTTATTATTATATAAGAGTAATATTTTTTATTTATAAATATATTAAAATAATTATTTTTTATATCAGCAAATCAAAATAATCTAAAAATACAAAAAATATTACTGCGAAGCAAAGAAAAAATAAATTAAATTAAATTTTTTCAAAAACACTTTTGAAATGCAAAAAACAAACAAGAATTAAGCACATTGTAATTGACATAATATATTTGTTTTAAAAGTATCTTTAATTTTTTTTAATATTTTCTTTTTATTTCAAATTAAATTGTATTTAATATTTTTAGATTATTCTGATAAGCTAATGTTAAAAATAAATTTTAATATATAAAAATATTATTTTAAAGTATTTTCAAGCAAAAAAATATTTTAAAAAGTAACCACTACTATAATATCAAACGGGCTTTTAATGTCTGCACAATGTGTGCGTGTTTTTTTCTATACACTCAAAAATATATATATATAAACACAACAAAGCTAAAAAATGGAAAAAAAATTACAAAATTATAACATGATGTTTGAAAGAAATTTTAAACTTTAATGTTTATATGTATTAATGTGTTATATTCCATGTATGTATACATATCTTAATCTCAAGTTTAAGCCATTACAAATCAACAAAACAATGAATCACATATCTTAATCTATAGAAAATTCAACGCTATTAATCAATATTAATTTTCTCTATTCAGATTGAAAATAATTGTGAATCTTTAATTGGAAATTAAGGGGGCAAAACACCAACAAAGATGAGTGTATTATATTTTAAATAAGTAGAATTTTTTTTGCTTGATTTCATCAATAAGTTCTTTTTATTTAATGGTAAGACTTCTTCGGCGCTCAAGATTTTTGAACAAAATTGAAGAGCTGATTAGATGCTTATGTTAATTAGTAAACTCTATATTTTTTTATTCAATTATTAATGTTAACTTAATAATTTTTTTTATTTTTTAAAAATTATTTTTGATATTAGCACATCAAAATGATCTGAAAACACCAAAAATATTAATTTGAAGCAAAGAAAAAAATAAATAAAATTAATTTTTTTCAAAAATACTTTTGAAACGCAAAAACAAATATGCCCTAAAACTTATTCAGTGCTCGAGATTTTTGAACAAAATTGAAGAGCTAATTAGATCTTTATGTTAATAAACTTTATATTTTTTTATTCAAATATTAATGTTAACTTAATAATGTGTGATCCTCAACTTTAAAAATTATGTCAAATTATAATAATTGAAGGAAAAATGAAAAAAAATTATTGAAGGACTAATTCTACCCCGATTAAATTGATGTTTTTTTTTTTAAAAATAAAAAAATTCTTGCAACATGAGCCAAAAAGATATACTTTTAAAAGGTAAGGTCCTCTCATGCTAAATGCAGATTTTCACAAAAAAACAATTTCTGTCCTCTTTGCATACGTGCCTTTATGGTGTAATTAAATCTCCCATCCAACAAAACTAAGGTGGTCCCATTATGTGCTGTAACCGTTGCCGACTTTTCAAGAAAAAAGAAAAAAGAAAAAAGAAAAAAGAAAAAGTCTCTACCTTGTACGTGAAAATACACGAGAAAGGATAGGGTTCTTTCAAACTATATATAATGTAGTTTTGCATTACCTATTTTTCGTTGAGAGCAAGTTTAATTATTTATATAAATAATAAACTATGTTAATATATTTTTCTTAAAGCGTGTTTGGCAGTGTGGTTGTGGGTGTTTTTCAAATAACTTTTCGTGCTAAATTACATGCAGATGATGTTTTTTTATTTTTTAAAAATTATTTTTGATATCAGCACATCAAAATGATCCAAAACATACAAACCATATTAAATTTAAAAAAAAAAAATTTAAATTTTTTGGGAACGCAGCTGCGAACATGCTCTTAATCTTTTGATTACAAGTTTCAAGCCGAGCTTGGTGATTAACGCGTAGAAATAATTATGAGGTTGCGAGTTTGAGACTCAAGGGTGCTAATTTTTTCCCCACTAATAAAAACTATATTAATATATTATTTTAAGAGTTTTATAATAAAATAGTGTTTGAGAGCCCTGTTTGTTTTTTAAAATATTTTTACTTATAAATATATTAAAATAATATATATTTTTTATTTTTTTACAATTATTTTTAATATCAACTCATTAAAATAATTTAAAAACATAAAAAAAATTATTTTAAAAATAATAAAATTTTTTAATTTTTTAAAAATATAAAATTAAACCGGCCTCGGTTCAGTCGGTTAAAGCTCACGGAGCGAGTTCAAGTCGCGTTAGGCGTGTAGTATTTTTTTGTTTTTTATTCAGAAAAAGGAAGAGGCAGTCCGTCTTTTGTTAACAAAGCTATATATATATATATATATATATATATATATAGAGAGAGAGAGAGAGAGAGAGAGAGAGAGAGAGAGAGAGAGAGAGACACACACACACACACACACACTAGAAGCGCAGGCCGACACATCTGGCTCTTTAGGCCGAGCCTAGCTATTTTGAAAAAGGAGGAGGCAGTCCATCTTGTATACAAAGCTAAAAAAAAAAAAAGATGGGCTAGATGCGCAGGTCAACGTCCTTGGCTATTTAGACCAAGCCTAGCCTAATATGACTATTGTATTTAATAACTATTTTTTTCCTAGTTATTTTGTTTTTTTAGCTTTTATTTTAATTAATTTTTTTTAAATCTATCATTTAGAGTGAGGTTTTTATTCAATTTTATTTTTTATAATTTTTATCATATAATAAAATAAAAAAGTTAAATTGATCAAGTGGAGTCTATAACCCGAGCTGCGAGTTTGGTGGATTGACTAAATATTAATTAAAGAGCCAAGTTGAGGTTCTTTGGATTTTTTCTTATAGTTTTTGGTTTTTCTTGTTGCCAATTCGCTATCATTTAATATGAAGTTTTTATTGAATTTTATCATTTAATATTAGGTTGATGATAAATTAATCTTTGTATTTTCTATGATATAATAAAATAAAAAATTACTTTAACTAAATGAAATTTATAATCTGGGTTACAGGATTGGCGGGTGAACTAAATTTCAATCAAAGAGTTGGGTAGGAATTTTTTAAGTTCAAACCACTATATATACTGAGTTTAATAAAAATATCATAAAATTTTTAATAATCTAAATGTTTTTTTTATGTTTTAAAAAATTTATTTCCAACTCTTAGTGAAAGCACATATGGATAAACTAGTTTCTTATCACTAGGTTTTGACATACGAGCATGTCTAATTTAACTATTATTTTTTTAAATAATTTTTAATATATTATGTTGAATTATTTATAAGTAAATAATTTTTGTATGTTATTAAATTAAAAAGTTTGGTTTTAAAATTTGAATGGTTTCATATGGAATTTGATAATTTGTATCTAATTTAGTATGTTGATTGTAAAAACGAATAATTAAATTTTGATTGTATATAAATAAATAAAAAGGACATAAACTAGTAAGTAGTTAATATATAAATATATATGTTTTATGCATGTGTATGACGGTTTACAATTAGATTTCTTAAAAATAACAATCACTAAAAAAACTTATACCAATTTATTTATTAATATGGTTAGAAATTGAAAATATATTTTTAGAACAAAATTCCATGTCTTTCTTGAAACAATAAAAAAAAAATAAGAAAAAGAGTCTTATTGTTTATTATAATGTTCTATTTATACCTTATCGACATGTAAAGTGCATTAAATAAACAAAATTTTTATTCATGGTCCTGTTTTATTTTTTGTATGATCAAAGGGCATGCTATTTTTAATTATATGTGATGTGAATAGAATTTATAAACAATATAGAAATGCATTTTATGAATCTTTATTTTAATAAATATTTTTTTCAAATGAGTGAAAAGTAATATTAGAAAATAAAAAAATAAATTTATATAAAAAATAAGAATCTGATTTAATAATTTGATAATTTGCCACATCTTTTACAGCAGTGATTTAGGTACACGATGACAAACTTCTTTTTTTAGTCCAACTTCTTCATACATTGGATCAGGCCAGGCTGTAAGATGATTCATGGATGAAGAAAGTAATAGATCGAGGCCCAGCCTACCTCGGCTCTAAATGGAGCCTGACAAAACGTGTCGAGGCTTGACCAGCTCAAGCTTCTGAATCGAAGTCTAGGCTCTTAAATGAGTCTGGTTTTGATATTTCCTTTCCTTTTTTTCAACCAGTCATTACATCTTCGAGCTACGTTGACTTGGATGCATCTCTAAGAAACGTCATTTGCTTGTTTAGATAATTAAAATAATTTTACTATATGATGGAGTCGTTGGTGTTTTCTTTGAAAAATAAAAATAAAAAAAGGTAGCAGAGAGCATAGAGACAGTTAAAAAGCAGGTTTGATGGCACTCTCCTGTTCTTTACCTCCTTTTTTCGCCCCAAAATGAGCTTGAATCAATCCAGGAGTTTCAAGGCAAATAAAGAACTTCATGCCTCTTGGAGCTGCAAAAAGGAATGTCAGCAGAAACTGAATGATTTATTTATACATCAGTATGAAATTCTAGGGTTAGTGGAGTGATGAGCTTGAACCTTTGTCTATATATGACCTGGTTGTTCTTGAAAAACCAGTATCTTATTAGAAAAGAAAACATATGACCTGGTTCTTGAAAAATACAATTGAGTCACCTTGACCTCATCATGTACAATGCACTGTTCTGGAGTTATTCTATTTACGAGTCTCTGACTTGATGACTTATGGTATATGATTGATATTTGAATATGTTAAAAACAAATAATCAATGAAAAGAGCAGCAAAAATCCAAACCAGTACTTCCATTCATTGAAGAACTGCAACTACAGCTTAAGCTTCAATGCTTTCAAGTATGGTAAGTATGAGTGTAAGCTGTGCTTCAACACTACAAAATGATAACGTTCTAAAGGTTCAAAGAATCTATGAACATTCTATGTTTGGTTTGAATAACATTTTGAAGCGATTTTCTGTATTTTCACCATAGCAGAAAACCATTAATGATGAAACTTTGATGCTACCTTGCAAAATCCAATAATGCATCTACCACAATCTCATTGAAATAAATTAAAAGGTAGAGGTTCATATCAACTAAAAGTTGTTAAACATTTAATGGTGCAGGTTCAGAACTACATGTTAGTATCTAATATTATTTGTAGAGTTGAAAGATTAATCATTTCACAATAAGCAAAAAATTGAGAGCAAGAGAGAAGAAGAATAATCCAGACTTAATTATCCAGAAAAGATTTTAAACTTGGTACTAATTGATGGCGCCATCGCCATTGGCGATCCATTGCAGCATTGCATAATGGTTTCAAGTATTCACAGTTGATCGTCTTCTACTTACCATGCATGGTCATTGGTGGCCGACAGAAAAACAAAATTAACAGCAGTGTAAATATCTGTTTTCATTTTTCTCAAAAAAGAAAAAAGAAAAACAAGGGATCTGTTTTTTAGCACATGATGGGGCATTGATATTCAAAATGGTGTTTTCAAGCATTCCACAATAACTAATTGGAAGAAAGTAATTTCATAATTTACATCAGAAGACGATACAAACCAATTGCCCACCAGAAGAACGCCCATCTTCAGAAATGTTCCATGGCAACCTCCCAAAGCCCAGGCAAACACATTGCCCTCTGAATGTTAATAGCTAAACTCAGGTTATTTGATTAAAGTATCTACACCATACAATGCGTAGTCCATGGCTTCAAAATGAAAATCATATACTGCAAGCAGAGAAGTATTCATTTGAACAAAATGGAAAAAATAGCTTCAACTTGATGGTTATTCTTTACAACTTGTCTACCTCATGCCTCTTGTTTTTGACTTTAGAACTTAGAAGCAATTGAAGATGGATCAATCGATGCATCTAAAGCAATATGTGGGAGCAGCAAACATGGATATGGGTAGCATAGAATACAAACATGCAGCATGCTAAATTCTGGTTTCCCAAGAGAAAATTGCTTTCTAACTATTACATAGATGTTATATCAAACAGGGAAATGATTTTGAAGGCCAGCGTGGTATGCAGCTTTTAGAAGACATTTTACACTGCTTCCATGTCTAACAACTTTACCACATCTTCCATGTCTTAATTTTTCAACATCTCTGAGACAATAGTAGCATGTATATATCCTTACAATTTGTCAACAGAATGGAACATTATGATGAGAAAGTCAGAAATCTTTATCTGAAACAATAGATTTACATTTAAATTTCAAACTAAAACATATATTACCTGAAATCGCTGCTGTATGCTTCCAACCACAAGATTCCTGTAAGTACACAATTTTCATACAAAAAACAATTAAATATAAGAATCTAACCTTAGAATTTATATTAGAAATCCTGTCCCTGCTTGGAAAAGGAGCACAAGTCAGAGTAACACCCTTTAAATTAATTTCTGAGTCAGAATGTAACAAGATATTCCTATAGCATATTCATCCAAAAAACAACAATATAATGTACAAACCTTGTCAACAGAAGATCTCAAAAAAGGGCCTCCAACTTGTTCCAGTAAATGCAAGACATTGGTAGAACTGTCAACAAAACATATTTTATCCAATGAAGATGTCAGAGTTCAACAATCCAAACTTTCATCTGTACACTGACATTAATCAATGAAGCAGTGAAAATTGTACAAGCCAAAACTTTAAGATTGATAAAAGGGAATATAGATACCCGATACAAAGACAACCGATTTCATTTGAGCCACAAGTGTACAGTTCATCTCCATCTATGAAACTCATGATTGCTTTATAAAGACACTGTTTTGTTTTAAGAATTAATTTAATTCAATAACTTATAGGTAAAACCGGTGTTAAGATTAGAACTCATAATCATTTAATACTTTAATACCATATTAAAAGAACTTAATAACTTAAACTATTAAATAAGTTAATTATCAATATAAGATATATAATTCTCTAACAAAGAAAACACATCAGATTACACTAATCATAAGTTGATGGCAGACTGGACGGAATGACATACCTAAGAACGTACATAGAAGTTCACCAAGCTGTCCAAAATCATTACAGCCAGTCGCATAAACACTCCCGCTTTCTGTCAAGGGACAATAAATAATCTGTAAGACCATACCAAAAACGAAGAAGAAGCGAAACTCCGAGAGAAGTACCAGTTAAGAAGAGAGTGCGAGCACAGCGGCCACAAGAAATGGATTTAAGGTTGTGATAACGAAAAGAAGAGTAATAATGAATAAGCTTAGGTCTCCACGGAGAATCCAAACTCCCGAATCCTAATTAATCTCCGTTATCACCATTCCCCTACACTGCCCCCATACACATCTCTTCCTTCACTCTACGACGACGACAACAAATATTTACTCTACTTTTTGCGAGCTTTGTTTGTGAAATGAAAGAATGAATGGTTTAGAAAGAAGAATGCAACGGACGTAGTGTTTTTTTTTTTTAATTATTATTAAAAGAGAAGAAGCTGGCAGGTAGATGCCACTTTAAATTTCGAAGCCAAACAACATGTCATGGGCTTTTTGATAGACTAATAGGGCTCTATTTACCATAGTGATGGGCCATCTTGCAATGACTTAATATTAATCTTTACAATGAATTCTTAAAAAGGTTAAGGTAACTTTTAGTTTAAAGAAAAGTTATTGAAAAAAATATTAGATTAATTTTTTTAATTAAAGGTATTGCTATCCTTATATATCTATCAACATTTATTTTCTACCTAAATAATTTAAAATTAATTATTTTTCCGGATAGTGCATGCTGCGAGTTAGATAATAATATTTTGAATGCTATAAATTAAATTGTTAAGCAAAGCATGATT
>Ga0325410_1003467_pt1 | contig 17811 bp, 4 predicted proteins | sample PopdelMetagenome_16_FD_206182 | JGI IMG/M metagenome (GOLD analysis project Ga0325410, IMG submission 206182) | Populus deltoides microbial communities from Bellville, Georgia, United States - Xylem-PdIQD-R3 | ecosystem: Host-associated > Plants > Phyllosphere > Stem > Wood/Secondary xylem...
ATTTATGAGTCCCTAGGGGCTGTTTGGGCTATTGAATCCATGCGTCACCCGTGGCAGCAATTCACTGATGATTTATGAGTCCCTAGGGGCTGTTTGGGCTGTAGAATGCAACTATCACACGTGAAAGCAGTTCAGTGATAATTTCTGAGTCCCTAGCGGCTGTTTGGGCTGTCTAATCCATGTGTCACCCGTGACAGCAGTTCGTTGATGATTTATGAGTCCCTAGGGGCTGTTCGGGCTGTCGAATCCAACTATCAACCGTGACAGGTGTTCGTTGGTGATTTATGAGTCCCTAAGGGCTGTTTGGGCTGTCGAATCCATCCATCACCCGTGACCACATTTCGTATGTAATTTATGAGTCCCTAGGGGCTGTTTGGGCTATTGAATCCATGCGTCACCCGTGGCAGCAATTCACTGATGATTTATGAGTCCCTAGGGGCTGTTTGGGCTGTAGAATGCAACTATCACACGTGAAAGCAGTTCAGTGATAATTTCTGAGTCCCTAGCGGCTGTTTGGGCTGTCTAATCCATGTGTCACCCGTGACAGCAGTTCGTTGATGATTTATGAGTCCCTAACGGCTGTTTTGGCTGTCGAATCCATGCGTCACCAGTCACAACAGTTCGTTTATGATTTTGGACACCGTAGGGGTTGCTTGGGCTGTCGAATCAATCCATCCCCCGTGAGAGCATTTCGTTGATGATTTATGAGCCCCTAGGGGCTGTGTGGGTGTCGAATCCATGCGACACCAGTCACAGCATTTCGTTGATCATTTATGAGTCCCTAGGGGCTGTTCGGGCTGTTGAATCCATGCGTCACCCGTGACAGCATTTTGTTGATGTTTTATGAGTCTTTAGGGGCTGTTTGGGCTGTCGAATCCAACTATCCCCCAAGACAGGTGTTCATTGATGATTTCTGAGTCTCTAGAGCTGTTTGGGTTGTCGAATCCATCCATCACCCGTAACAGAAGTTCCTTGATGATTTAGGAGTCCCTAGGGGCTGTTTGGGCTATCGAATGCAACTATCACACGGGACAGCAGTTCGTTGATTATTTTTGAGTCCCTACGGGCTGTTTGGGCTGTCGAATCCATGAATCACCAGTCACAGCAGTTCGTTTATGATTTTTGACACCCAAGGGGTTGTTTGGTCTGTCGAATCCATCCATCACCCGTGACAGCATTTCGTTGATGATTTATGAGTCCCTAGGGGCTGTTCGGGCTGTCGAATCCATGCGTCACCCGTGACAGCATTTCGTTGATGATTTATGAATCCCTACGGGCTGTTTGGGTTGTCGAATCCATGCGTCACCCGTGGCAGCAGTTCACTGATAATTTATGAGTCCCTAGGGGCTGTTTGGGCTGTCGAATCCATGCGTCACCCGTGGCAGCAGTTCACTGATGATTTATGAGTCCCTAGGGGCTGTTCGGGCTGTCGAATACATGCATCATTCGTGACAGCAGTTCGTTGATGATTTATGAATCCCTAGGGGCTGTTTGGGCTGTCGAATCCATGCGTCACCAGTCACAGCAGTTCGTTTATGATTTTTGACACCCTAGGGGTTGTTTGGGCTGTCGAATCCATCCATCACCCGTGACAGCATTTGGTTGATGATTTATGAGTCTTTAAGGGCTGTTTGGGCTGTCGAATCCAACTATCCCCCAAGACAGGTGTTCAATGATGATTTCTGAGTCTCTAGAGCTGTTTGGGTTGTCGAATCCATCCATCACCCGTAACAGAAGTTCCTTGATGATTTTGGAGTCCCTAGGGGCTGTTTGGGCTGTCGATGCAACTATCACACGGGACAGCAGTTCGTTGATGATTTTTGAGTCCCTACGGGCTGTTTGGGCTGTCGAATCCATGCATCACCAGTCACAGCAGTTCGTTTAAGATTTTTGAAACCCAAGGGGTTGTTTGGTCTGTCGAATCCATCCATCACCCGTGACAACATTTCGTTGATGATTTATGAGTCCCTACGGGCTGTTTGGGTTGTCGAATCCATGCGTCACCCGTGGCAGCAGTTCACTGATAATTTATGAGTCCCTAGGGGCTGTTTGGGCTGTCGAATCCATGCGTCACCCGTGGCAGCAGTTCACTGATGATTTACGAGTCCCTAGGGGCTGTTCGGGCTGTCGAATACATGCGTCATTCGTGACAGCAGTTCGTTGATGACTTATGAGTTCCTAGGGGCTGTTTGGGCTGTCGAATCCATGCGTCACCCGTCACAGCAGTTCGTTTATGATTTTTGACACCCTAGGGGTTGTTTGGGCTGTGGAATCCATCTATCACCCGTGACAGCATTTCGTTGAAGATTTAGGAGTCCCTAGGGGCTGTTCGGGCTGTCGAATCCATGCGTCACCTGTGACAGCAATTCGTTGATGATTTATGAGTCCCTAAGGCTGTTTGGGCTGTCGAACGCCACCGTCACACGGGACAGCAGTTCGTTGATGATTTTTGAGTCCCTACGGGCTGTTTGGGCTGTCGAATCCATGCATCACCAGTCACAGCAGTTCGTTTATGATTTTGGACACCCAAGGGGTTGTTTGGTCTGTCGAATCCATCCATCACCCGTGACAGCATTTTGTTGATGATTTATGAGTCCCTAGGGGCTGTTCAGGCTGTCGAATCCATGCGTCACCCGTGACAGCATTTCGTTGATGATTTATGAATCCCTACGGGCTGTTTGGGTTGTCGAATCCATGCGTCACCCGTGGCAGCATTTCACTGATAATTTAGGAGTCCCTAGGGGCTGTTTGGGCTGTCGAATCCATGCGTCACCAGTGGCAGCTGTTCACTGATGATTTACGAGTCCCTAGGGGCTGTTCGGGCTGTCGAATACATGCGTCATCGGTGACAGCAGTTCGTTGATAACTTATGAGTTCCTAGGGGCTGTTTGGGCTGTCGAATCCATGCGTCACCCATCACAGCAGTTCGTTTATGATTTTTGACACCCTAGGGGTTGTTTGGGCTGTGGAATCCATCCATCACCCGTGACAGCATTTCGTTGAAGATTTAGGAGTCCCTAAGGGCTGTTCGGGCTGTCGAATCCATGCGTCACCCGTGACAGCTGTTCGTTGATGATTTACGAGTCCGTAGGTGCTGTTTGGGCTGTCAAATGCAACTGTCGCACGAGACAGCAGTTGGTTGGTGATTTCTGAGTCCCTATAGGCTGTTTGGGCTGTCAAATACTTGCGTCACCTGTCACAACAGTTCGTTTATGATTTTTGACTCCCTAGCATTGGTTGGGCAGTCGAATCCATCCATCACACGTGCCAGCTTTTCGTTGGTGATTTCTGAGTCCCAGGGGCTTTTTGTGCTGTCGAATCCATGCGTCACCAGTCACAGCAGTTCGTTTATGATTTTTGACTCCTTAGGGGCTGTTTCGGATGTCGAATGCAACTATCACACGGGACAACAATTCGTTGATGATTTCTGAGTCCCTTAGGGCTGTTTGGGCTGTCGAATCCATTCGTCACCAGTCACAGCAGTTCGTTTATGATTTTTGACACCCTAGGGGTTGTTTGGTCTGTTGAATCCATCCATCACCCGTGACAGAATTTCGTTGATGATTTATGAGTCCCAGGGGCTGTTCGGGCTGTCGAATCCATGCGTCACCCGTGACAGCATTTCGTTGATGATTTATGAGTCTTTAGGGGCTGTTTGGGCTGTCGAATCCAACTATCACCCCTGAAAGGTGTTCGTTGATGATTTCTGAGTCTCTAGGGGCTGTTTGGGCTGTCGAGTCGATCAATCACCCGTGACTGCATTTTGTTGATAATTTGAGTCCCTAGGGGCTGTTTGGGCTGTCGAATCCATGCGTCACCCGTGACAGCAGTTCATTGATGATTTAAGAGTCCCTAGGGGCTGTTTGGGCTGTCGAATGCAACTGTTGCACGTGACAGGAGTTCGTTGATGATTTCTATGTCCCTAAAGGCTGTTTGGGCTGTCGAATCCATGCGTCAGTCACAGTAGGTCGTTTATGATTTTTGACACACAAGGGGTTGGTTGGGCTGTCGAATACATCCATCACCCGTGACAGCATTTCGTTAATGATTTATGAGTCCCTAGGGCTGTTTGGGCTGTCGAATGCCACCGTCACACGGGACAGCAGTTCGTTGATGATTTTTGAGTCCCTACGGGCTGTTTGGGCTGTCGAATCCATGCATCACCAGTCACAGCTGTTCGTTTATGATTTTGGACACCCAAGGGGTTGTTTGGTCTGTAGAATCCATCCATCACCCGTGACAGCATTTCGTTGATGATTTATGAGTCCCTAGGGGCTGTTCAGGCTGTCGAATCCATGCGTCACACGTGACAGCATTTCGTTGATGATTTATGAGTCCCTAGGAGCTGTTTGGGCTGTCGAATCTAACTATCACCCCTGACAGGTGTTCGTTGATGATTTCTGAGTCCCTAGGGGCTGTTTGGGCTGTCGAATCCATCAATGACCTGTGACTGCATTTCGTTGATAATATATGAATCCCTAGGGGCTGTTTGGGCTGTCGAATTCATGCGTCACCCGTGAGAGCATTTCGTTGATGATTTATGAGTCCCAAAGGGCTGTTTGGGCTGTCGAATGCCACTGTCGCACGGGATAGCAGTTCGTTGATGATTTCTGAGTCCCTAAGGGCTGTTTGGGCTGTCGAATCCATGCGTCAGTCACAGCAAGTCGTTTATGATTTTGGACACCTAAGGGGTTGGTTGAGCTGTCGAATACATCCATCACCCGTGATAGCATTTCATTGATGATGTATGAGTCCCTAGGGGCTGTTTGGGCTGTCGAATGCCACTGTCGCACGGGACAGCAGTTCATTGATGATTTCACAGTCCCTAGGGGTTGTTTGGGCTCTCGACTCCATGCGTCACCCTTCACAGCAGTTCTTTTATGATATATGACACCCTAGGGGTTGTTTCGGCTGTTGAATCCATCCATCACCCGTGACAGCATTTTGTTGATGATTTATGAGTCCCTAGCGGCTGTTGGGGCTGTCGAATCCATGCATCACCCGTGACAGCAGTTCGTTGATGATTTATGAGTCCCTATGGGCTGTTTGGGCTGTCGAATCCAACTATCACCCCTGACAGTTGTTTCTTGATGATTTCTGAGTCCCTAGGGCTGTTTGGGCTGTCGAATCCATGCGTCACCCGTGGCAGCTGTTCCCTGATGATTTATGAGTCCCTAGGGGCTGTTCGGGCTTTTGAATCCATGCGTCACCCGTGGCAGCAGTTCACTGATGATTTAGGAGTCCCTAGGGGTTGTTCGGGCTGTCGAATACATGCGTCACCAGTCACAGCAGTTCGTTTATGATTCTTGACACCCTAGGGGCTGTTTGGGCTGTCGAATCCATCCATCACCCGTGACAGCATTTGGTTGATGATTTATGAGTCCCTAGGCGCAGTTTGGGCTGTCGAATCCATCCATCATCCGTGACAGCATTTCGTTGATGATTTATGAGTCCCTACGGGCTGTTTGGGCTGTCGAATCCAACTATCACCCGTGACAGGTGTTCGTTGATGATTTCTGAGTCCCTATGGGCTATTTGGGCTGTCGAATCCATGCGTCACCAGTCACAGCAGTTTGTTTATGATTCTTGACACCCTAGGGGCTGTTTGGGCTGTCGAATCCAACTATCACCCGTGACAGGTGTTCGTTGATGATTTCTGAGTCCCTAGGGCTGTTTGGGCTGTCGAATCCATGCGTCACCCGTGGCAGCTGTTCACTGATGATTTATGAGTCCCTAGGGGCTGTTCGGGCTTTCGAATCAATGCGTCACTCGTGGCAGCAATTCACTGATGATTTAGGAGTCCCTAGGGGTTGTTCGGGCTGTCGAATACATGCGTCACCAGTCACAGCAGTTCGTTTATGATTCTTGACACCCTAGGGGCTGTTTGGGCTGTCGAATCCATCCATCACCCGTGACAGCATTTGGTTGATGATTTATGAGTCCCTAGGCGCAGTTTGGGCTGTCGAATCCATCCATCATCCGTGACAGCATTTCGTTGATGATTTATGAGTCCCTACGGGCTGTTTGGGCTGTCGAATCCAACTATCACCCGTGACAGGTGTTCGTTGATGATTTCTGAGTCCCTATGGGCTATTTGGGCTGTCGAATCCATGCATCACCAGTCACAGCAGTTTGTTTATGATTCTTGACACCCTAGGGGCTGTTTGGGCTGTCGAATCCAACTATCACCCGTGACAAGTGTTCGTTGATGATTTCTAAGTCCCTAGGCACAGTTTGGGCTATCGAATCCATCCATCACCCGTGACAGCATTTCGTTGATGATTTGTGAGCCCGTAGGGGCTGTTCGGGCTGTCGAATCCATGCGTCACGCGTGACAGCAGTTCGTTGATGATTTATGAGTCCCTAGGGGCTGTTTGGGCTGTAGAATCCAACTATCACCCGTGACAGGTGCTCGTTGATGATTTCTGAGTGCCTAGGGCTGTTTGGGCTGTCGAATCCATGCGTCACCAGTCACAGCAGTTCGTTTATGATTTTTGACACCCTAGGGGTTGTTTGGCCTGTCGAATCCATCCATCACCCGTGACAGCATTTTGTTGATGATCTATGAGTCCCTAGGGGCTGTTTGAGCTGTCGAATGCAACTGTTGCACGTGACAGCAGTTCATTGATGATTTCTTAGTCCCTAGGGGCTGTTTGGGATCTCGAATCCATCCATCACCCGTGACAGCATTTCGTTGATGATTTATGAGTCCCTAAGGGTTGTTTTGGCTGTCGAATCCATGCGTCACCAGTCACAACAGTTCGTTTATAATTTTTCACACCCTAGGGGTTGTTTGGGCTGTCGAATCCATCCATCCCCCGTGACAGCAGTTCGTTGATGATTTATGAGCCCCTAGGGGCTGTTTGGGCTGTCTAATCCATTCGTCACCCGTGACAGCATTTCATTGATGATTTATGAGTCCCTAGGGGCTGTTTGGGATGTCGAATCCAAGTATCACCCGTGGCAGGTGTTCGTTAATGATTTCTATGTCCCTAGGCGCAGTTTGGGCTGTCGAATCCATCCATCACCCGTGACAGCATTTTGTTGATGATTTGTGAGCCCCTAGGGGCTGTTCGGGCTGTCGAATCCATGCGTCACGCGTGACAGCAGTTCGTTGATGATTTATGAGTCCCTAGGGGCTGTCCAGGCTGTCGAATCCAACTATCAACCGTGACAGGTGTTCGTTGGTGATTTATGAGTCCCTAGGGCTGTTTGGGCTGTCGAATCCATCCATCACCCGTGACCACATTTCGTATGTAATTTATGAGTCCCTAGGGGCTGTTTGGGCTGTTGAATCCATCCGTCACCCGTGGCAGTAGTTCACTGATGATTTATGAGTCCAGGGGCTGTTTGGGCTGTAGAATGCAACTATCACACGTGAAAGCAGTTCAGTGATAATTTCTGAGTCCCTAGCGGCTGTTTGGGCTGTCTAATCCATGTGTCACCCGTGACAGCAGTTCGTTGATGATTTATGAGTCCCTAGGGGCTGTTCGGGCTGTCGAATCCAACTATCAACCGTGACAGGTGTTCGTTGGTGATTTATGAGTCCCTAAGGGCTGTTTGGGCTGTCGAATCCATCCATCACCCGTGACCACATTTCGTATGTAATTTATGAGTCCCTAGGGGCTGTTTGGGCTGTCGAATCCAACTATCACCCGTGACAGGTATTCGTTGATGATTTCTTAGTCCCTAGGGGCTGTTTGGGCTGTCGAATCCAACTATCAGCCGTGACAGGTGTTCGTTGGTGATTTATGAGTCCCTAAGGGCTGTTTGGGCTGTCGAATCCATCCATCACCCGTGACCACATTTCGTATGTAATTTATGAGTCCCTAGGGGCTGTTTGGGCTATTGAATCCATGCGTCACCCGTGGCAGCAATTCACTGATGATTTATGAGTCCCTAGGGGCTGTTTGGGCTGTAGAATGCAACTATCACACGTGAAAGTAGTTCAGTGATAATTTCTGAGTCCCTAGCGGCTGTTTGGGCTGTCTAATCCATGTGTCACTCGTGACAGCAGTTCGTTGATGATTTATGAGTCCCTAACGGCTGTTTTGGCTGTCGAATCCATGCGTCACCAATCACAACAGTTCGTTTATGATTTTGGACACCCTAGGGGTTGCTTGGGCTGTCGAATCAATCCATCCCCCGTGAGAGCATTTCGTTGATGATTTATGAGCCCCTAGGGGCTGTTTGGGCTGTCGAATCCATGCGACACCAGTCACAGCATTTCGTTGATCATTTATGAGTCCCTAGGGCATGTTCGGGCTGTTGAATCCATGCGTCACCCGTGACAGCATTTTGTTGATGTTTTATGAGTCTTTAGGGGCTGTTTGGGCTGTCGAATCCAACTATCCCCCAAGACAGGAGTTCATTGATGATTTCTGAGTCTCTAGAGCTGTTTGGGTTGTCGAATCCATCCATCACCCGTAACAGAAGTTCCTTGATGATTTAGGAGTCCCTAGGGGCTGTTTGGGCTGTCGAATGCAACTATCACACGGGACAGCAGTTCGTTGATTATTTTTGAGTCCCTACGGGCTGTTTGGGCTGTCGAATCCATGCATCACCAGTCACAGCAGTTCGTTTATGATTTTTGACACCCAAGGGGTTGTTTGGTCTGTCGAATCCATCCATCACCCGTGACAGCATTTCGTTGATGATTTATGAGTCCCTAGGGGCTGTTCGGGCTGTCGAATCCATGCGTCACCCGTGACAGCATTTCGTAGATGATTTATGGATCCCTACGGGCTGTTTGGGTTGTCGAATCCATGCGTCAACCGTGGCAGCAGTTCACTAATAATTTATGAGTCCCTAGGGGCTGTTTGGGCTGTCGAATCCATGCGTCACCCGTGGCAGCAGTTCACTGATGATTTATGAGTCCCTAGGGGCTGTTCGGGCTGTCGAATACATTCGTCATCCGTGACAACAGTTCGTTGATGATTTATGAATCCCTACGGGCTGTTTGGGCTGTCGAATCCATGCGTCACCAGTCACAGCAGTTCGTTTATGATTTTTGACACCCTAGGCGTTGTTTGGGCTGTCGAATCCATCCATCACCCGTGACAGCATTTGGTTGATGATTTATGAGTCCCTAGCGGCTGTTCGGGCTGTCGAATCCATGCATCACCCGTGACAGCAGTTCGTTGATGATTTACGAGTTCCTACGGGCTGTTCGGGCTGTCGAATCCATGCGTCACCGGTCACAGCAGTTCGTTTATGATTTTTAACACCCTAGGGGTTGTTTGGGCTGTGGAATCCATCCATCACCCATGACAGCATTTCGTTGAAGATTTAGGAGTCCCTAGGGGCTGTTCGGGCTGTCGAATCCATGCGTCACCTGTGACAGCAATTCGTTGATGACTTATGAGTCCCTTGGGGTTGTTGGAGCTGTCGAATCCATGCGTCACCTGTGACAGCAGTTCGTTGATGATTTCTGAGTCCCTACGGGCTGTTTGGGCTGTCGAATCCATGCATCACCAGTCACAGCAGTTCGTTTATGATTTTGGACACCCAAGGGGTTGTTTGGTCTGTCGAATCCATCCATCACCCGTGACAGCATTTCGTTGAAGATTTAGCAGTCCCTAGGGCTGTTCGGGCTGTCGAATCCATGTGTCACCCGTGATCGCTGTTCGTTGATGATTTACGAGTCCGTAGGTGCTGTTTGGGCTGTCAAATGCAACTGTCGCACGAGACAGCAGTTGGTTGGTGATTTCTGAGTCCCTATAGGCTGTTTGGGCTGTCAAATACTTGCGTCACCTGTCACAACAGTTCGTTTATGATTTTTGACTCCCTAGCATTGGTTGGGCAGTCGAATCCATCCATCACACGTGCCAGCTTTTCGTTGGTGATTTCTGAGTCCCAGGGGCTTTTTGTGCTGTCGAATCCATGCGTCACCAGTCACAGCAGTTCGTTTATGATTTTTGACTCCTTAGGGGCTGTTTCGGATGTCGAATGCAACTATCACACGGGACAACAATTCGTTGATGATTTCTGAGTCCCTTAGGGCTGTTTGGGCTGTCGAATCCATTCGTCACCAGTCACAGCAGTTCGTTTATGATTTTTGACACCCTAGGGGTTGTTTGGTCTGTTGAATCCATCCATCACCCGTGACAGAATTTCGTTGATGATTTATGAGTCCCAGGGGCTGTTCGGGCTGTCGAATCCATGCGTCACCCGTGACAGCATTTCGTTGATGATTTATGAGTCTTTAGGGGCTGTTTGGGCTGTCGAATCCAACTATCACCCCTGAAAGGTGTTCGTTGATGATTTCTGAGTCACTAGGGGCTGTTTGGGCTGTCGAGTCGATCAATCACCCGTGACTGCATTTTGTTGATAATTTATGAGTCCCTATGGGCTGTTTGGGCTGTCGAATCCATGCGTCACCCGTGACAGCAGTTCATTGATGATTTAAGAGTCCCTAGGGGCTGTTTGGGTTGTCGAATGCAACTGTTGCACGTGACAGGAGTTCGTTGATGATTTCTATGTCCCTAAAGGCTGTTTGGGCTGTCGAATCCATGCGTCAGTCACAGCAGGTCGTTTATGATTTTTGACACACAAGGGGTTGGTTGGGCTGTCGAATACATCCATCACCCGTGACAGCATTTCGTTGATGATTTATGAGTCCCTGGGGCTGTTTGGGCTGTCGAACGCCACCGTCACACGGGACAGCAGTTCGTTGATGATTTTTGAGTCCCTACGGGCTGTTTGGGCTGTCGAATCCATGCATCACCAGTCACAGCAGTTCGTTTATGATTTTGGACACCCAAGGGGTTGTTTGGTCTGTCGAATCCATCCATCACCCGTGACAGCATTTCGTTGATGATTTATGAGTCCCTAGGGGCTGTTCAGGCTGTCGAATTCATGCGTCACCCGTGAGAGCATTTCGTTGATGATTTATGAGTCCCAAAGGGCTGTTTGGGCTGTCGAACGCCACTGTCGCACGGGATAGCAGTTCGTTGATGATTTCTGAGTCCCTAAGGGCTGTGTGGGCTGTCGAATCCATGCGTCAGTCACAGCAAGTTGTTTATGATTTTGGACACCTAAGGGGTTGGTTGAGCTGTCGAATACATCCATCACCCGTGATAGCATTTCATTGATGATGTATGAGTCCCTAGGGGCTGTTTGGGTTGTCGAACGCCACTGTCGCACGGGACAGCAGTTCATTGATGATTTCACAGTCCCTAGGGGTTGTTTGGGCTCTCGACGCCATGCGTCACCCTTCACAGCAGTTCTTTTATGATATATGACACCCAAGGGGTTGTTTCGGTTGTTGAATCCATCCATCACCCGTGACAGCATTTTGTTGATGATTTATGAGTCCCTAGCGGCTGTTGGGGCCGTCGAATCCATGCATCACCCGTGACAGCAGTTCGTTGATGATTTATGAGTCCCTATGGGCTGTTTGGGCTGTCGAATCCAACTATCACCCTTGACAGTTGTTTGTTGATGATTTCTGAGTCCCTAGGGCTGTTTGGGCTGTCGCATCCATCCATCGCCCGTGACTGCATTTCGTTGATAATTTATGACTCCCTAGGGGCTGTTTCGGCTGTCGAATGCAACTGTCGCACGTGACAGCAATTCGTTGATGATTTTTGAGTCCCTTCGGGCTGTTTGTGCTGTCGAGTGCGCCTACCACTTGAGACAGCAGTTCGTTGATGATTTTTGAGTTCCTAGGGGCTGTTTGGGATGTTGAATCCATGCGTCACCAGTCACAGCAGTTCGTTTATGATTTTTGACACCCTAGGGGTTCTTTGGTCTGTGGAATCCATCCATCACCCGTGACAGAATTTCGTTGAGTATTTATAAGTCCCTAGGGGCTGTTTGGGCTATTGAACGCAACTGTTGCAGGGGACACCATTTCGTTGATGATTTATGAGTCCCTAGGGGCTGTTTGGGCTGTCGACTCCAACGATCACCCGTGACAGGTGTTCGTTGATGATTTCTGAGTCCCTAGGGGTTGTTGGGGATGTCGAATAAATCCATCACCCGTGACAGCATTTCGTTGATGATTTATGAGTCCCTTGGGCTGTTCGGGCTGTCGAATTCATGCGTCACCATTCACAGGTGTTCATTGATGATTTATGAGTCCCTAGGGGCTGTTTGGGATGTCGAATCCATCCATCAGCCGTGACAACATTTTGTTGATGATTTATGAGTCCCTAGCGGCTGTTCGGGCTGTCGAATCCATGCGTCACCCTTGACAGGATTTCGTTGATGATTTTTGAGTCCCTTTGGGCTGTTTGCGCTGTCGAATCCAACTATCACACGTGACAGTTGTTCGTTGATGATTTCTTAGTCTCTAGGGGCTGTTTGGGGTGTCGAATCCATCCATCACCCGTGACAGCATTTCGTTGATGATTTATGAGTCCCTAGGGGATGTTCGGGCTGTCGAATCCATGCGTCACCGGTGACAGCATTTCGTTGATGACTTATGTGTCCCCTGGGGCTGTTTGGGATCTCAAATCCATCCATCACCCGTGACAGCATTTGGTTGATGATTTATGAGTCCCTAGGGGCTGTTCGGGCTGTCGAATCCATGCGTCACCCGTGACAGCATTTCGTTGATGATTTATGAGTCCCTAGGGGCTGTTCGGGCTGTCGAATGCATGCGTCACCATTCACAGGTGTTCATTGATGATTTCTGAGTCCCTAGGGGCTGTTTGGGTTGTCAAATCCATCCATCACCCGTGACAGCATTTCGTTGATGATTTATGAGTCTGTAGGGGCTGTTTGGGCTGTCGAATCCAACTATCACCCCTGACAGGAGTTCGTTGATGATTTTTGAGTCCTAGGGGCTTTTAAGCTGTCGAATCCATCCATCACCTGTGACTGCATTTCGTTGATCATTTATGAGTCCCTAGGGGCTGTTCGAGCTGTCGAATCCATGCGTCACCCTTGACAGCATTTCGTTGATGATTTATGAGTCCCTAGGGGCCGTTCAGGCTGTCGAATGCATGCGTCACCATTCACAGGTGTTCATTGATGATTTCTGAGTCCCTAGGGGCTGTTCGGGCTGTCGAATCCATCCATCACCCGTGACAGCATTTCGTTGATGATTTATGAGTCTGTAGGGGCTGTTTGGGCTGTCGAATCCAACTATCACCCCTGACAGGAGTTCGTTGATGATTTTTGAGTCCTAGGGGCTTTTAAGCTGTCGAATCCATCCATCACCCGTGACAGCATTTCGTTGATGATTTATGAGTCCCTAGAGGCTGTTTGGGCTGTCGAATCCAACTATCACCCGTGACAAGTGTTCATTGATGATTTCTGAGTCCCTAGGAGCTGTTTGTGCTTTCGAGTGCACCTATCACCCGAGACAGCAGTTCGTTGATGATTTCTGAGTCCCTAGGGGCTGTTTGGGCTGCCGAATCCATCTGTCACTAGTCACAGCAGTTCGTTTATGATTTTTGACACTTAAGGGGTTGTTTGGGCTGTTGAATCCATCCATCACCCGTGGTAGCATTTCGTTGATGATTTATGAGTCCCTAGCGGCTATTCAGGCTGCAGAATCCATGCGTCACCAGTTACAGCAGTTCGTTTATGATTTTTGACTCCCTAGGGGCTGTTTTGGTTGTCGAATGCAAATGTCGCACGGGACAGCAGTTCGTTGATGATTGCTGAGTCCCTAGGGGCTGTTTGGGTGTCGAATCCATCCCTCACCCGAGACAGCATTTCGTTGATGATTTATGAGTCCCTATTGGCTGTTGGGGCTGTCGAATCGTTGTGTCACCCGTGACAGCAGTTCGTTGATGGTTTATTAGTCCCTAATGGCTATTTGGGCTATCGAATCCATGCGTCACCCGTGACAGCAGTTCGTTGATGATTTATGAAGTCCTAGTGCCTGTTTGGGCTGTTCAATTCATCTGTCGCACATGATAGCAGTTCTTTGATGATTTCTCAGTCCCTACGGGCTGTTTGGGCTGTCGAATCCATGTGTCACCAGTCACAGCAGTTCGTTTATGATTTTTGACTCCCTAGGGGCTGTTTTGGCTGTCGAATGCAACTGTCGCACGGGACAGCAGTTCGTTGATGATTCCTGAGTCCCTAGGGGCTGTTTGGGTGTCGAATCCATCCCTCACCCGTGACAGCATTTCGTTGATGATTTATGAGTCGCTAGGGGCTGTTGGGGCTGTCGAATCAATGCGTCACCCGTGACAGCAGTTCGTTGATGATTTATTAGTCCATAGTGGCTATTGGGGCTGTCGAATCCATCCCTCACCCGTGACAGCATTTCGTTGATGATTTCTAAGTCCCTAGGGGCTGTTGGGGCTGTCGAATCAATGCGTCACCCGTGACAGCAGTTCGTTGATGATTTATTAGTCCATAGTGGCTATTGGGGCTGTCGAATCCATGCATCACCCGTGACAGCATTTTGTTGATGATTTATGAGTCCCTAGCGGCTGTTCGAGCTGTCAAATCCATGCGTCACCCTTGACAGCATTTCGTTGATGATTTATGATTCCCTAGGGGCCGTTCGGGCTGTCGAACTCATGTGTCACCATTCACAGGTGTTCATTGATGATTTCTGAGTCCCTTGGGGCTGTTAGGGTTGTCGAATCCATCCATCACCCGTGACAGCATTTCGTTGATGATTTATGAGTCCCTAGGGGCTGTTCAGGCTGTCGAATCCATGCGTCACCCGTGACAGCATTTCGTTGATGATTTATGAGTCCCTAAGGGCAGTTTGGGCTGGCGAATGCAACTGTCGCATGTGACAGCTATTCCTTGATGATTTCTGAGTCCCTAGAGGCTGTTCGGGATGTCGAATACATGCGTCACCATTCACAGGTGTTCATTGATGATTTATGAGTCCTTAGGGGATGTTCGGGCTGTCGAATCCATGCTTCACCGGTGACAGCATTTCGTTGATGACGTACGAGTCCCTAGGGGCTGTTTGGGCTGTCGAATCCATCCATCACCCGTGACAGCATTTGGTTGATGATTTATGAGTCCCTAGGGGCTGTTCAGGCTGTCGAATACATGCGTCACCCGTGACAGCATTTCGTTGATGATTTATGAGTCCCTAGGGGCTGTTTGGGATGTCGAATCTATTCATCACCCGTGACAGCATTTCGTTGATGATTTATGAGTCGCTAGGGGCTGTTGAATCGATGCGTCACCCGTGACAGCAGTTCGTTGATGATTTATTAGTCCGTAGTGGCTCTTTGGGCTGTCGAATCCATGCGTCACCCGTGACAGCAGTTCGTGGATGATTTAGGAGTCCTTAGGGGCTCTTTGGCCTGTTGAATGCAACTGTCGCACGTGACAGCAGTTCGTTGATGATTTCTGAGTCCCTAGGCGCTGTTTGTGCTGTCGAGTGCACCTATCACCCGAGACAGCAGTTCGTTGATGATTTCTGAGTCCCTAGGGGCTGTTTGGGCTGCCCAATCCATCCGTCACTAGTCGTAGCAGTTCGTTTATGATTTTTGACACCCAAGGGTTTGTTTGGGCTGTCGAATCGATGCGTCACCTATGACAGCAGTTTGTTGATGATTTATTAGTCCCTAGTGGCTGTTTCGGCTGTTGAATCAATGCGTCACCCGTGACAGCAGTTTGTTGATGATTTAGGAGTCCCTAGGGGCTCATTGGGCTGTCGAATGCAACTGTCGCACGTGACAGCAGTTCGTTGATGATTTCTATGTCCCTAAGGGTTGTCGAATCTATGCGTCAGTCACAACAGGTCGTTTATGATTTTGGACACCCAAGGGGTTGTTTGAGCTGTCGAATACATCCATCACCCGTGACAGCATTTTGTTGATGATTTATGAGTCCCTAGCGGCTGTTCGAGCTGTCAAATCCATGCGTCACCCTTGACAGCATTTCGTTGATGATTTATGAGTCCCTAGGGGCGTTCGGGCTGTCGAACTCATACGTCACCATTCACAGGTGTTCATTGATGATTTCTGAGTCCCTTGGGGCTGTTTGGGTTGTCAAATCCATCCATCACCCGTGACAGCATTTCGTTGATGATTTATGAGTCCCTAGGGGCTGTTCAGGCTGTCGAATCCATGCGTCACCCGTGACAGCATTTCGTTGATGATTTATGAGTCCCTAAAGGCATTTTGGGCTGTTGAATGCAACTGTCGCATGTGACAGCTGTTCCTTGATGATTTCTGAGTCCCTAGGGGCTGTTCTGGATGTCGAATTCATGCGTCACCATTCACAGGTGTTCATTGATGATTTATGAGTCCTTAGGGGATGTTCGGGCTGTCGAATCCATGCTTCACCGGTGACAGCATTTCGTTGATGACGTACGAGTCCCTAGGGGCTGTTTGGGCTGTCGAATCCATCCATCACCCGTGACAGCATTTGGTTGATGATTTATGAGTCCCTAGGGGCTGTTCAGGCTGTCGAATAAATGCGTCACCCGTGACAGCATTTCGTTGATGATTTATGAGTCCCTAGGGGCTGTTTGGGTTGTTGAATCCAACTATCACCTGTGACAGGTGTTCATTGATGATTTCTGAGTTCCTAAGGGCAGTTTGGGCTATCGACTCCATCCATCACCCGTGACAGCATTTCGTTGATGATTTATGAGTCCCTAGGGGCTGTTTGGGCTATCGAATCCATGTTTCACCGGTGACAACATTTCGTTGATGACTTATGAGTCCCTAGGGGCTGTTTGGGTTGTCGAAATCATCCATCACCCGTGGCAGCATTTCGTTGATGATTTATGAGTCCCTAGGTGCTGTTGGGGCTGTCGAATCGATGTGTCACCCGTGACAGCAGTTCGTTGATGATTTATTAGTCCCTAGTGGCTGTTTGGCTGTCGAATCCATGCGTCACCCGTGACAGTAGTTCGTGGATGATTTAGGTGTCCTTAGGGGCTCATTGGGCTGTCGAATGCAACTGTCGCACGTGACAGCAGTTCGTTGATGATTTCTATGTCTCTAAGGGCTGTTTGGGCTATCGAATCTATGTGTCAGTCACAACAGGTCGTTTATAATTTTTGAGACCCAAGGGGTTGTTTGGGCTGTCGAATACATCCATCACCCGTGACAACATTTTGTTGATGATTTATGAGTCCCTAGCGGCTGTTCAAGTTGTCGAATCCATGCGTCACCCTTGAAGCATTTCGTTGATGATTTATGAGTCCCAAGAGGCCGTTCGGGCTGTCGAATTCATGCGTCACCATTCACTAGTGTTCATTGATGATTTCTGAGTCCCTTGGGGCTGTTTGGGTTGTCGAATCCATCCATCACCCGTGACAGCATTTCGTTGATGATTTATGAGTCCCCAGGGGCTGTTCAGGCTGTCGAATCCATGCGTCACCCGTGACAGCATTTCGTTGATGATTTATGAGTCCCTAGGGGCTGTTTGGGCTGTCGAATGCAACTGTCGCACGTGACAGCTGTTCCTTGATGATTTCCGAGTCCCTAAGGGCTGTTTGGGCTGTCGAATCCGTGCGTCACCGGTCAATGCAGTTCGTTTATGATTTTTGACACCCTAGGGGTTGTTTGGGCTGTTGAATCCATCAATCACCCGTGACAGCATTTCGTTGATGATTTAGGAGTCCCTAGGGGTTGTTCGGGCTGTCGAATCCATGCGTCACCCGTGACAGTAGTTCGTTGATGATTTACGAGTCCCTAGGTGTTGTTCGGGCTGTCGAATCCATGCGTCACCCGTGACAGTAGTTCGTTGATGATTTCTGAGTCCCTAAGGGCTGTTTGGGTTGTCGAATCCATGCGTCACCAGTCACAGCGGTTCGTTTATGATTTTTGACACCCTAGGGGTTGTTTGGGCTCTCAAATCCATCCATCACCCGTGACAGCATTTCGTTGATGATTTATGAGTCTCAGGGGCTGTTCGGGCTGT
>Ga0325410_1003469_pt1 | contig 17808 bp, 6 predicted proteins | sample PopdelMetagenome_16_FD_206182 | JGI IMG/M metagenome (GOLD analysis project Ga0325410, IMG submission 206182) | Populus deltoides microbial communities from Bellville, Georgia, United States - Xylem-PdIQD-R3 | ecosystem: Host-associated > Plants > Phyllosphere > Stem > Wood/Secondary xylem...
CTTGATTAAGAGAGGTCAGCCTGTGCAACTTCTTTCGCATAAAAGGTATTGCCTTATCATGCAGCTCTTTTGCCCCCTTTTCACTCCTTTAAGCATCATTCTGATTTTTTCACAATCCGATAATTGTTCCCTGGAGATAAGACTCCCATTCAAGCATATGTCGACATCGCTTTCATCTCAAGAAATAAGCTTGGCGCAAGTGTATATCCTCGTGAAACTTCTATCACTCGGAGATGTCTTTGTGACAAGCAAAATCAATCAAGCATAGGCAGTTGTCAAGCTGGCCACTGCGGCTATTATTAATCTCTAGCCGTATACCTGAACCAACAAGAGAGTTCGTTAAATGGTTTTAGGATAGAAATGGAAAGTGATATAAATCTGTTTTTACCGTTTTTTCGTCTTTTTTTTTTTTTTTTAATCTCAGTACGTTAACCAAACACAATCTAGTTGATAGTCAAAGATATCCAAGACATCATTTAATAATTGACTTTGTCTGATCTTGATACCAATCTCTGTGATTCTCCGGTAGCCTACTATGAAGTTTACCAGTCCTCACATTCTACCCTATCTTTTTCCCCATGAGCATGCTTGGGGGAGGAGATCTCCCAGGAAGAAGCTGCCCATGGGTTTGAAACAGGAACAGTGTCAGGAATAATTGTTAATATTTTCAACATTGAAGGAGACAGTGAATAAGGATGTCGCTTAAAGAGGATGTTAGGGCTCTGATTTGTCTACTTCCAGCAAGTGTAATAGCAGTTTCATTGAGAGATATAACATGGAATTTTCTACATTCCTCCCCGCTAAACCACCACAATGAGTATATCAGTAACCTGTCAGTCAATAAAAGTAAAAATCTGATTGTAATTTCCGGTGATTTATGCTTTTTTTTTTAATCGACGGAAAGAACAGTAGGATGCCTTTTTTCTACAAAATTTTTAGGAACTTGTACAGCCTGCCCAGGCAAAAAGGAATTTCCCTATTTTACAAATTGCATTTCCACATATAATACCTGCTGCCCATATACTAGGCTATGAAAGACTCGATTTGTGGTGTCATCAAATAATTAATGTCTTCTTAGTATAAGAATGACAAAGTAATTAATAATCTGATAAAATTGGGATATACAAAACCACAAATAATAAAAAGAAATGGAGTTAAAAAGAATTTTGAGATGTGATATTAATGTAAAGATTAAATAAAGATAAAACAATTGTCAAGATTAAAGGATTCACTAATAGTATTTTAGATAAGTGTAGTTTAAATTATTTATAATTGGAAACCACACATAAAAGAGGTTCCAATCGAATAATTTATCATTAATGGATTATTTGAAGTTATTAACATGATCATATTAATTATTTTATTTAAATAACAATAATATTTGTAAATGTTGTCAGGTATTTATGGTACTAACTTATATTAATAATAAATCAAGTTTTATTTTTAACATATATGCCGATTATTTATATAATAGGCTATGAAAGAATGAATCATGTATTTATTGTGCTATCGTACTCATATCATTGTATCCTTGGTCAGAGTCCAACCACTGCGATCCTAGCACTTCATCACCTCTGTCCGAGTCTGAGGCTGCCTGCCTTGTATGTAAGATATTCTTCATTCCAGGAACAAATATTTCTACGCTGGAAACAAACTGATGAGCAAAATCGTTGATGAATATGATCAAGGAGAATCGAATCTATGGAGATTGCACACATTTAGCTAAACAAGTGGGTGACTATTGAAACAATAATCATATCGTCAACAAACGATTGCACACAGAATCAATCAAGGACTTGCATAAGTATTAAAGACCACAGGCTGAAAAGGAAAAAAAAAGTAATTAAATGTTATTATTTGGGCTCGTTTTAAGGGTGCACGTCCCTTTTGCCTTGTACTTCCTCACTCAAAGCAAAAGAGCTCCTCACTCAAAGCTTATTTTTTTTGCTTTTAAAAATAAAATAATCATTACACTGTAATAAAAATATCATATATCCTCTGGAAAAAAACAGTTGTACCCTCAATTGCAAGCCTATTCAGTGTTTTTGGCAAGAATAAAAGAATATTTATACTGTTTGAATCCACAATGTTTTGTTTTGTGTCTTGACAAATTATGTTTTGTATTATTTCCAATCCAGACCCGACAAAGAGAGCACTAGAGAATCATTTAATGGTCAGACTACTAGTTTTAACCAGCTGAACCTCGTCTTAGCTACCCATAAGTCTTGTACATGGGACTTTTCATCGCGTGTTGTGGATATTAAGCTGGTAGTAATGTCCTCTTATTATCCTCGGAGGTATTTGGTCATGGATATTCTTATTATTGATGTTTTGTTATATCGTTTCTTTGTATTAGGAGCTTGCAATGGTGGATGGTTAAGCATTTAGGGTTCGTTTTTAAAGGGGCCACATGCACTTATTTGGAGGTTCAGCATCGCGGTTGCAAGATATGATCTTGTGAGTTTTTCTTGTTTGTTTTCCACTGTCTGAATTCTAGACAACCAATCTGGCTGATAGGAACACTTGTTTTATCAATGTAGCAAATATTTACAATGGATGGTAGTAAACTGGAATCATGTCTGAGATCTTTTAATAGTTTAGGGCAGGGGCTTCAAGCTAACAACCTCCTCGTTAAAGGAGAACTGCAGCAACCAGTTCTGCATGTATAAATTCTTCACAATCAGAATGTTCATTAAAGCAGTTGTTTAAATTTTCTTAGATCTTGATTGCTCACAGACGAAAATATCATCTACAGATGCAAGTGAAATGTTAGAGCTTTTGATGAATTTTACATGAGATCGAGCATGGATGGGAACTACTGCTGTATCCTTCTACACTTGCTCGTTAAATTTGTGACTGGAAACCTGTCCAAAAATTCATAGGTTTAACTTGTCTGTTGCACAAGCAACTTTAGAAAATTATAAAATTCAGGGTTAGGCTGGCTAGTTTTGTCTTTGGCAGTACGAAATGACAGTGTGCAATTGGTAGCTACAACTGTTCTAGTTAACTCTTAATCTGAATGATTTGGATGAACTTTTTTCCCATGCAGTATGAGGCTGCAGCCTCATGAACTTAAAGGAATTCAGCAAAAAACTTTCTGAATTTGCTGCAAGCTGTGTCTATGAGGAGAGAAGACGTGCTTAGGAGATAGAAGTTGAGGCTAGCTTGTTTGGAGTCTGGAAAAATGGAAAAACATGGCTTTATAATTATCCATATCAGCATGCATGCCTCATCAGTAATGGGGTCAAATTTTCCTGATAGCCTTCAAGTAGATATCCCATGAATATGATGATGTGCTGCTCATCTCCAGAGACAAGCTGAAACTTTCAATGAGTCTTCCATCTTTGAGAGTTAAGATCATCCCTTCTTCCTGGTACTGATTACCTTAACTGGAAAAAACGATGTGAACCTGTGTGGAATAGATTGTGATAAGAAGCTGTCAAAAGAATACCGTATCAATAATGAGCAGCTCTCATCTTTCTTCAACTGTTCTTGTTGCAAACTCCTAGCATGAACATATGTGAAATGTTGCTAGTAAAAACATCCAAAGAAAAAAACTAATTTTTTTTTCCATGTAGAGATTAATCAACACAAAAATACAGTAGATATAATTATAAGCATCCATGCTAGAAAATGTAAGTGAATTAATCAAATAAAATCTCCAACTTTTTTTTAATTTTGGTAAGCTCAATGACTTATTACTAAGTCAGCATTTGGGCGGGAAGTGTGATGATTTTTTTTTCCAATGAAAAGCATATATTTTTTTATTTTAGAGGATATATTGTGTTTAAAAGGATTATAGTTTTGAAAAAAAATCACCACACCTCCCACCCAAACATACTAAATAGAATTGACAAAATTAATTGATAAATATACTATGAATATAATTTTTAGAAAAAAAATATTATTAATAACAAATTAAAACTTTGTATGATATTGTAACTCAATGATTTTTTATTGTGTTTTTTTTATATTATTTTGATATGTTAATATTAAAAATAAAATTTTAAAAATAAAAAATTATATTATTTTAATATATTTTTTTTGTTTTTAAAATTACACTAAGTAATACAATACTAAAAAAAATTAAAATAGGATGAATAAAAAGTTCCCGTGATTGACCGAGAATAAATAGACAAACGGATCATTATATTATAATTACAACAAAAGCAAAAAGATGGTCTTTTGCGCAGTGAATTCACCGGCAGTCCCGTAATTATTGTCAATTTTGATGTTTCCCTGTTTTTTTCCTCTGTCAAGCAAGTCTTCAGCTGGTCCAGATCTATTCTCCTTGGTCTAAAAGAGAGCGTGGTGAGGATTTGGGAACTAATCATTCGTAGGTTTTAATCTCAGGGAAAACACATATGGTTCAAGGTATCTGGAGCGGACAAAGTGGCGACGGTGGCTCTCTGCTATGCTCTACGCCGTTTCTCTTAGGCAGCATAGAGGCCAGTTCATGGTTGCCAGCAGATCAGAGTGGTGGCTATCACCAAGGCCAGACCAGTTTCGCTAGTTAGACAAATCACCGATATGGGTAGCCGTTGTTTGGGCAAAAACTACGCTCAGGAAGTCAAAGAAAAAGCACCCCAGGTTTCTAGTTCTGTTAAGATTCCTCATCTTCACAGTTAATTATGTTAAAATTATGCTCAGGATACTAACTTATTGGTGCTTTTTTTTGGGTTTTGAATGCAGTTTTCAAAGGATATCGAGTGGGATTTCTTGGGCAATTTATAGAGTAATCAAGTTAAATCTTTACTAGGTATTGTTCTTTTGCCTTCTTCGTTGGTTTAGAAATCGTGGTATAAACTAAAAAGCAATTATATCCATTCATTAATTCTCTAGAACTTGGCCTACTGATTTACCAGAAAGGAGAACAAGCCAAAACTACATGTCGTTCAAGCTTTAAATTATTTAAATTATGGATTTTTAACCATTCTTGCTTGATTAATTGTTGGTCAACAGTGATTGGATTTGTTTTTATGATTACCTATGTTTAATTTGTTCTTTTACATTGTTGAACTTCATCTAAGAAGAACATTATTGGTTTGGTTACAAGAAGATGGTGTGGGGAGCTATTTTATTTTTTAAAAAAATTAACTTGGGTATAGTTTAACTTGAAAATTTACCACATTCTACCAAACATATAATAATGTCTTGTTTTTTGAAGATTTTCTATAATATCAACCAATGCCTTCTGATATTTCTATAAGACTTTCTATAATAATTATTGATAGTGATGATGGTGGTGTTCTTTCTACTCAGGGAAGTGAAGAAGAAAAGCGAGATTACTACAAATAGAAAGGAGTTGGATGGAACAACATAATTGGTTAGTTATTCTTCATTGGGAGAATATCTATGAATATCTAAGTGGTATGATTACGAATCCATTACTTGAGTTTCAACATTTAAGTTATATAGATTTGAGTAGAAATTATTTTGAAGGGAATCATTTTTCATATTTCATGGTGTCCCTAAGCAAATCGAGATACTTGAATCTCTGATAATTTTTTAACTGTAACTCTCTCAAATTAGCTTTGCAACCTCTTAAGATTGTAATTTTTTAATCTTAGTTATAATTCTAGTGTTAATTTTGAAAGTTTTGACTACCTCTTTAACGGTTTTTTTCTTTTGAGCATCTTGACCTGAATAGAAATGATCTTAGTCAAGCCATTGACTGGGTGCAAGCGATTAACAAATTTTCTCTTTTAAAAGTTTTATTGTTAAATGATTGTTATCTTTCAAACAATTGTCCTTTCTCTCGTTCTTTTATAATTTCTTCTAAATCCCTTGTTGTCACTCTCTCTCTTACAACCATATTGCTTCTACTTTCAATTGGTTGTCCAAACTTTAGTAACAACCTTGTTTATCTTGATCTTGGATATAATTGGGATATCAATTTTGAAAATCTTAACGGTTTTTTTTTTTTTATCTTTCTTCTTTAGAGTATTGACCTGAGTGGAAATAATCTTAGTCAGACCAAAGATTAGTTACTAGTGCTTGCCAAACTCCCTCACGTACATGAATTGTATTTAAGTTTTTGTAGTTTTTCAAATGTCATTCCTCCATCTATTTCTCTTGCAAGTTTTTTTAAATCTCTTGTTGTCATTGATTTCTCAAAAAACTATTTTACTTTAATAATCAATAGGTTGTCCACCATCAATAATAACTTAACTGTTCTTGACCTATTATATAGTTTATTACAAGGTTCAATTCCATATGCTTTCAAAACATAGTTTCTCTTATAATTCTTGATTCATCCATTAACTAATTACATGGCATTTCGAGATCATTTGGGCTAATGTGCAATTTAAGTGCCCTACATTTAGGACAAGACAATCTCACTAGAGAACTTTCTCAGTTCTTTCAAGACTTTTATAAATGCCTTCAAGACTTTTATAAATGCATGGAAAACTTATTAGAGATTCTTGAGCGATATAACAATCAATGTTATGGTTCATTGCCTGACATCACAAGATTCACTTCCATAAGAGAGTTGAATTTTTCTTGACCAATTGAATGGATTTTTATCGAAAAGATTTGGACAATGTTTTGAACTTGTTTCCTTAGGCTTGAGTGGCAATCAACTCACTGGATCATTGACCGATGTTATGATGCTTTCATTATTGAGAGGGTTGTGGATCAATAACAATCGATTAGATGGAAATGTTTTTAAAAGTGTTGGAAGCCTATCTCAACTCATTTCATGTTAGGAGAATTTTGTACAAGGTGTGCTGTCTGAAGCTCATTTTTAAATCTTTTCAAGTTATACATATTGAATTTAACTCATAACTCAATGGCTTTGAAATTCGAGTTTAACTAGGCTCTCATTTTTCAATTAGATTGAATGTTGTTTTCATCTTGCAATTTAGGCCTCATTTTCCTTAATGGCTTCGAAATCAAAATGATGCATTTCAACTTGGTTTCTCTTCTGTTGAAATTTGAGATATCATCCCTAATTGGTTTTGGAATTTCCAATTCCAAGTTAAAACTCTTAAACCTTCCTCACACTAAGAGTATTGAAAATTTGCTAGATTTCTCATCAAAATATCACATCCTCCAAATCATATATTTGAGTTTCAACTAGTTTGATGATTCACCAACACCGTTTCTATCAAGTTGTGTGGCACCTTTTGTATTTCTAACAATATCTTTTTAGGGCTAGTTTGTATTTCATGTGAGATGGGAGGTATAACCTTGGATATCTTAACCTCTTAAATAACCTCTTATCATGATGACTTCTTGATTGTTTAGAAAATTTTGAAAATCTAGGAATTCTAAATTTGACAAACAACAATTATTCATATGTAATTCTTAATTCTATTGGATATGGGCATTCTTATAACATTGAATTTGCACAGTAATAGCTTTGTCGAAAAATTACCTTGTCTTTAAGCAGTTGCAGTAGTCTAGTCTTTTTAGATATGATTACAAATAAGTTGCAAAGAGAAATTGGATATAAGAAAGAAATTCCTTTCCCTACAATCTAATGGGTTTAGTGGAAGCATACCACCACATCTTTGTCACCTAAAAAATATTATGATCTCGGACCTATCTCTAAACAATATATCTGGAATCATTCCAAGATATCTTAGTAACCTTACTTCCATAATTTGGAAAATAGTTTGTGAGAATTCAATAACTAGTAATGGAGCTAATCTTGGATGGTGACTTTTTCAAATATCCTTATTAGAATAAGGTCAGGGTTGAAAGGAAATGAAGAGAGTATGATTATAAAAGTAATTTTAGGCTTTTAAGGATCATTAATTTTGCATGAAACAAATTAATATATGAAAATCCAAAAGAAATAATAGGACTTTTAAAGTTGGTTTCACTAAACTTGTTAGGAAATAATTTGACTATAGTAATATCTCAAAAGATTGGGTGGTTGAGACAGTTTGAATAACTTGATTTGTCAGGAAACCAATTATCAAAAGCAATTTCTATCACAATAGCTAATTTACATTTTCTAGATTACTTGAACCTCTCTAAGAGAGTGTTTGGAAATGCGGGTCAACCCGTGTTTTTAAAAAATTCAATTTTTTTTTTTGCTAATTTTTTTTTAATGTTTTGGATCGTTTTGATTCGCTGTCTCAAAAATAATTTTTAAAAAATAAAAAAACATCATTTTAATGCATTTGAGAATGAAAAACACTTTGAAAAGCAATCGCAACCGCAACCGCAACCACACTCCCAAACAGGCCCAACAATCACTTGTTGGGGATGATTCCATTAAACGCTGAGGTTGTGTGAGCTAAGAATTTCATTTGAATAATTGTTTTTGGTCAAATTCAAAATACTTAAGACTTGCGAAATTCATTAAACAATTAAGAAGATATTTCGACAAGAGGTTATTTGAGATGTCAATGATACTTAATATACTGCTTGCAATCCTACATGGAAGAAAAATTAGACTTGAAAACTTATTGTTAGAGAGAAACAATGCTAATGGAAAATGTGGTAATGGACCCTCTAAGTGGTTGAAACTCAAATTTATGGTGTGGAGGTTGAAATATTTTGATGATAAATATAACAAAATTCTACTCATCTTATTGTTAAAAAGGTTTAAGTGAATCAACTTGGAATTAGACAACTTTCAAAATCAATTAGAGATGATATCCGAAATTTCAACAAAAAAGATATCAAGCTAATATATATCATTTTGGTTTTGAAGCCATTAAGAAAAATGAGAGCTCAATTTGCGAGAAAATAGAAATATAATAATCAATTGAAAAGTTGGAGTCACAAGGAGTTATTAGATGTATTCAATACATTTAATTTAGAGAGATTTGAGAAATGAGGTTCATACACTATTCTTTTCAGAAAATCTCCCCAACATACAATTCCTTGAGCTAAGATAGGTTTCCAATAATTTTTTATTAAGATCTTTTCAATTGATTCGAAGAGAGAACCAACAATCTAATGGAAGTGAATTTTATGATGTCAAGCAGTAAACCATGAAACTAATTGTTGTATAGCTTTAAAATCTCTAGTGAGCTCTCCATGCATTTATGTAAGTCTTGAAAAAACTAAGACAACTCTTCAGTGATTGTTTTCTCTTAATTGCAGTTCATTTAAACTGCATATCTACCAAAATAAACTCAAACGGCCTTGTAAACTGGTTGAAGGATATATTAAGATTCCTAAAAAAAATCTATTTGCATATGGAATTGAATCTTGTAATATGTTATATGAAAGGTCAAGAACAATTAAAGTGTTATTGAAGTTGGACAATCAATAAAATATTAAAGAAGTAAGATGGTTGTTAAAGAAATCAATGTTCACAAGAAATTTAAAAAAGTTTACAAGAGAGATGGAGGAATGATATTTGAAAGATCACAAAAACTTTACTGCAATTCATGTAAGTAAGGAACCCTAGTAAGCACTCGTAACTAGTCATTGACCTGACTAAGATCAAGTCAAGATATTCTAAAGAAGAAAGATAAAGGAAGCTAGTCGAGATTTTCAGAATTGATATTCTAATTATTTCTGAGATCAAGATAAATAAGGTTGTTGAATAACCAATTGAATGTTGAAGAAACAAAATGATTGTAAGAAAGAGAAATAGGATAGTCATTTAACTTAAAGACTTTTAAAAGAAGAAACTTGTTAATTGTTTGCACCTAGTTAGTGGCATGATTGAGATCGTTTTCGCTTAGGTCAAGATATTCAAGAGAAAAAGAGGTTAAAGAGACAATTAATGCTTTTAAAATTAACATCAGAATTATAATTGAGATTAAAAAAAAATTACAATCTTGAGAGGTTGCAAAGCTGATTTGAGAAAGTTCTAGTTTAAAAATTGTCGAAGAGATTCATGTATCTTAGTTTGCTTAGGGACCCAACAAAATATGAGAAATGATTCTCTTCAAAATGATTTACTCAGATCCATGTAACTTAAATGCTGCAACTCAAGTAATAACTTAGTGATCGTTCCACTTAGATATTAATATGTATTTTTATGATGAAAATCAAGAAGAGTAACATAATCAGTTACATTGTTGCATCCACCTCCTTTTCATTTATAGAAATTTCTCCTCATCCTTGAGTAGAAAGAATACCACCGTACTCATAGTCACCATCACTAATTATCATAGAAAGTCATACATAAACAAGAAAATTATTATATGCTTGACAAAATGTGGTAAATTTTCAAATTAAACTATGCCAAAGTTGAATTTTCAAAAAATAAAATAGTAAATCATCAACTTATTTTAAGCATGGTATGATGACTGATTTAGTTAACTTCAGAAATTACGTAACTATCTTACAAACAAAGCACCATTTCAATTTGCTTAATGTGTTAATATATATATATATCCCAACTTTGAATGAAGATCAAGAAGAATGACAAGACTAGTCGCTTCAAATGAAAAATTTGAATAAAAACTTTTATGGTATTTTAGGAGTAATTAATAATATCCTATTAGTTACTACTTTACTTTTGGGATCCATTTTATATTCTCTCTTATTTTTAAATTTATCTCTTTCTTTGAAGTGAGCTACAGAGAGTAATTAATAGCGTGTCACTAGTTATTCTTTGGGCATTGTGATAAACTTTTTTTGGATTATTTCCCTTAAATTTATCTTTTTTTTTCTTATGAAAATTAAGAATAGAAGTAATAAGACTGACAATGTGGCAAAAGCAATTTTAGAGGGTTTCAAAAATATATAGAAGAATCAAACTGGAATTTCGGATGAAATTGGGAGCTTAATCCTGTCTTATTGTACCCAAGCCTAGAGAGATAATGTAGATTCAATGTCAAGTTAAATGATTATTATACGGAACTACATGAAAATTAAGTCCAGAGATTTAATTAGATTTTTAATAAGCCAATTTGATTTAATCATTGATCATATTAAAAGATTTAATTATGTTTAATAATTAATTTGGGTCAAATTAAAAGATTTAATTAGGTGCAAGAACTTAATTATATTTTTAATGGGTCAAACTAATTTTATTAGCTATTTAATTGGTGAAAAATTAAATTTGGAAGCTCAATTTGGGTTTAATTGAAAAGATTAGAATTTTAGAGGACCAAACTTAATTTTTTTCAAAGTCAATTGATTGAAATTAGGGGTAAAATTGCAAGAAAATCAAAGTTGAAGGTCAATTAAGGGTTAAATTGAAGAAATTTATAGTCAATGACCTTTTTCAAAAAGATGCTTAACTTTGGGGATATAATTTGTTTGAAAACATGGGTGAAATTGAAGAAAATTGAAAGTTTAATGATCAATTGAGAGTTAGTTTGCGTAAACCCAAAACCAAGGATCAAAATAAAAAAGATGTTGAAATTTGGGATTGATATTGGAATTTGATGAGGGTAAAATTACATAAAATTAAAAATTTTAAGTCAATTAAGGGTGCGGGTACGACTAAAAGAAATAAAAAACCAAATGACTAAATTGAACTTTAGTCAAATTCCTAATTAAAACTCTAAGTAGTTAAAATAGTGTCGTTTCATTTAAATGAAACGACTCATTTTAATCAAAATAACATCGTTTTGACCAACAGAAACAACAAAAAAGAGAGAGAGAAAGCTAGATGACTCTTGTCTAGTTATTGTTCATCATCTTCTATCTTTGTACCTAAAAAGGCTGCTCAGGTTGCTACTTTTTTAGAGTAGTTAATGATTTGTCTCTCAACCAAATCAAACAAACCATACACAATTATGATGGCTTGATATTGTACTACATCCTAATGTCATTCCTATTGGCTAATTGCCTCTATAGTTGTTGCGGTACCGCCCCAAAGAGGCCAACCTGATCAACATTTAACAACCTAATTTTCACAGATCACGATGACAACTTTAAACCAACAGTTGAGATCCTTTCAGCTTGAATCAAGGACCAAGATTGGTCCCCGATAAAGACAAGATGTTCCTCTTCCACCTCCTATAAATAGAAGTGGATTTCGAGTATTAAGGGGCAATAAAGTTGGGTGGAAAGTTAGCCAAAAAAATTAGCTTTTACACCTTTTTTTTTTTACCAACCAACCTTGTTTCCTCTTCATCCTCCTTTTCCCATACCAACATCGTGAGTGATTCTTACCAGCCACACCGCCAGCTAAAAGGCCACCACCGGCGCTTCTAGCAACTTCAGCAACTCGAGCAGTAGTCATCAATCACCAGCTTCTCCACCATTCCCTTGTCGGACCCCCCCGTCACCAGTAACCACCTTCATCACCCTTTCTTTTTTTTCTTTTTTTTTCCTGTGTGTAAACATGCAGAAAGTGACTTATAATTCATGTTTTGCAGTTACCACATGGTTTAGTCATTAGGCTAGGCTAATTACTAAGTTGTGTAGACCGGACCCTTAGCCCAGCCCACATGGTTGGGTTAGGTCCAGCCCATTATATATAAAAAAGGAGAGAATATTGTTGGGTTGTTAGTTGGCCCAACTCAATCTGAACAAGTCATGCTTGGGCTTCGTGCCCGAGCAGTCCATGTATTAAAAAAAAGATAATAGTACTTCAAAAAAAATAATTTTTCAAAAGGCCATTCTAAAATTATATGTGGATCCATCGCGTGTTTTTCTAACAATTTTGTCTAATATTGGACCCTAGACTTACACTGTAAGATATAGACACTATTAAAATATCTGATTTTCTCCCATAAAAAATAGAGAAATCCAAATTTTCAAAAATGAACTTTATTTTAAAAAAAAAAAGATGTTTTGTTTTCTTACATCCTAAAGGATTTTTTTCATGCATATTTTTCTAAAAAATATAAAAATCATATTTCTATCATGTTTTAAAAATGCAACAATGGATGTCATAATCGGTTTATGATTATTCATTGAGTTTTGGTCAAAATACCAAAAATCTCATAATAACTAGTTTGTTACCCGAAACATTAGGAATAGGAAATAAATGTCATGATAAATCTTGGACTTAGAATGGTTAGAATTTAACTCAATAAGATAGAGACTTTTTCATGAAAGAAGATTTGTCTTAGATGAGACTAACAGATAACATGACCTAAAAAAATAATTGACAAACAATGCAGCTTATTTTAGGTAGAGTGTACCAGGGGTAATATGTCTTCCCCTTGCACAACAAGTTCCTTTTACCCGGACTCTCGCAGACCATTAGGTTTTCTAGTGATCATAATACTAGGTGGCGGCTCCTGAACTTAATAATCATAACTTTATGATTAAATCCAAAACTCTCTTTAACTTCCAAGAGGTAGCTCCGTTGTGCATGTCGTGACAGGCATTATAATTATTTTTTGATTTTTAACCGGTATTTTCATCATTTTTTTAATTCTTTTGTATAATTATTATGGATATTTGAAGTGTTGATTCAGACTATCATGTTACATAATAGATGTATGATGCTAATGAAGAAATTTTGAGAGGCTTGATAGTTACAAGGTTAAAAGATGTTTGAGAATGTAATAACAATTGTTTTTCAAAGTTTTTTTCACTTAGAAAATTATTAAAATAATATTTTATTTTTAAAAAATTATTTTTAACATCAACACATTTAACAATCCAAAAACACTAAAAATATTTTCAAATTTTAATAAAAAAAACAAGTTCATATTCACTCCCAAACACCCCACTTCTAAAAAGAGGAATTTGTTGAATTGATTAATTAGTTTATCCAAAATGTAACAATTTGGACTCAATAAGAACTTGTATGGTTTATATAACTTGTTGTTTTTGTGATGACCTGTATGATCCATGATTTTCAAAACCACAAGTGTTATATTTGAATCCGTATTTTAATTACAACATTGCCATAAAACATAACTTGCCTGAAAGCAATTGCCTTCTCCATAAATGTTCTATATATACATAATACAAATGTATATATCTCGGGTCAGAGTAAGGTTGGGATATTCATTAATCATTGATTATGGTAACTATCCAAATTTCAGGTCAGTATCTATTGGTTCAGATGAAATTACTATCCCTACATACGATGTCAAATTGTCTGCAAAATTGTATTTACATCTTGTATTCCTAGACCACAAATAACTCTAGGGCCCCTGACAAGCTCCCGTATACTCCTCATATCTTATGAACCCAGCTGCAAGCTCCCGTATACTCTTCGTATCTTATGAACCCAGCTGCTGCGATGATGCTCGTCCCTGCCCTCGTGGCATTTTCTTCGACCCCGCTGCCAAACATAAAACCGAATATCACTAAACACAATGTAGCTCATGTCATATCACAAGGAAGCACTTCTTCGGTACGATAAATTAAAACAATTGTGGATTGCCATCACTGCAAGCTAATAGCAAGATTTCAACCGTCCTAATGATAGATGCATGCACGTAGAACAAGCTTTTTTCATCTAATTTGCATGCATCATGTTCTTACTCTCTAAAGATATTCAGAAAGAGTTCCCATTTTAAATTCTCAAGTGGAAGCAAGAATTCCAATCTAAGCCCTCTCAAGACGACAAATCATTGTTGGCCAAATCTGGCCATTCAATAACATGCAGAAGGCAATCACTTTCCAGCAAGGGTAAGCTATTTATACTTGGCATTCGTGGACGCTCATCTTATCTGTTTACTATGTTGTTTATACTTAACTGGTATTGGCTTATAAGTTGTGTCCTCATTGCAAGCTTGAACAGCAATAATATTCAGGCCTTTCAGTAATACAAACGCACATGCACGCAAATATACAGAGAGAGAAAGGGAGAAAGAGAGCATACGATCTTCAACATCCTTCATCTGGTAATAATGGGGAGCTATTTCTACCAGCCAGTCTGGCTTTAGTTCCGTTACCTGCAATTCGTGTTCCAAATTTCAGCTATAACCCAAAACATTTTCCAATTTCCAAGTGAAGGCCTTGTTGATGGGAGTAATATCTGAATTGTGTGTTTGAGATGAGTAAAACTTGCCTGCCTCATGTACTCCTTAGTAGTAAGAACCAACTCGTGGTATATAACCCATCTTGGGAGCACCTGCATTGAAATAAATAAAATATATAAACACACAAGAAAACACTACTTGGATAATGGGATTTGTATGAGTTGAAATAACAAATGCAGCCTGATATGTACTTGACTCCTTGTGAATTTCCCCAGCCAAGAAAACGCTTGTATGGTGGAGCACATTAAAGAAGAAAAACACTTCAGGACAAGCTTATGGTGGAGCGCATTAGAGAAGAAAAAAACACTTCAGGACAAACTTATGCACAATATAATTTTTATTGGAACAATATTATCTTTAAGGAAAAAATCTTGAACAAGTATTACTTATAGCCTACATGCCCAACTGATGAGTGAAGATGACGAAAAGGAAATTTCCCTATTTAACACAGGTTAAAGCCTTCTAACGTTGTGCAAAAGTTTAGCTCAAGCATTTAGGTTCCTTCGACAACTTAAAATCCAGATAGATCAGGAAACAAAGAAATGTCAACATCTGTGAGATTTATAAACAGTTTCCATAGTCATTATATGCCTAATCCCAAAATTGGTCTCGGTTGAACAACCATCCTGGTCTATATATGCTTATGCCTAGTGTTTATGCAAACTACGCATTCCAAAATTATTTGCAGCAACTACACCAGATAAAAACCAGAATCACCCATAGCAAATTCCCTACCTAGATAGTATACAAATCTTTTCAATGGAAGATGTCATCCTGAGGTTAAGAAAATAAAAAGCCACGGCGGTTTACTTCAAACTCATTTCAAGTATAATACAGAAACCAGGGACAATATCTATTTTGAATATGTTGATATGCCATCCTAGACAATCACAAAGAATCATTAATGACAAAGGGCCTGTTTAGCGTGCCTATAAGCAAAGCACCCCTCTTAGTTGATAATAATAGAAGCAGGAGAAGGTGATGTTCTCTCATAAGCATCTTTTACCTGCTTTTCTGAGATATATGCTTGCCTTTTCAAAAAGCAAGCTCTTTACCAAACACTTCTACTTTTAAAAGCTAGACAAAAGCTGCACACTAATATGCATAATAGCAAGGCCAAACAGAGCCAAAACACATCTCACCTGCGACAACCCTGAGCTGGGATGAATGTGAACCGTCTGTGAATGTTTCACAGTTTTGTAGGATCCATTCTTCTGTAGCCTAGCAGAATGGGGGAAAAAACCTAGAAAGGACAATTAGACTTGAATTAAATACTGAAGATCACATGAGTATTTTGACTCCAAATAAATAGTAATAGTTATTGCTAGTAAATTTACCAGAAGTTATGGACTTCTTTATCGCATCTAAATCATTGGGGTTGGATGATAGCTCAATTTCAACCCTCTCCAAAAGGCCCTCCAACTGGTCTCGTACATCCCTGGCTCGCTTCATACTCCTTACCTGATACCATGGGTAACAAGGTACTACAGATCAGATATCGCTAAAAAGAAAATTGAAGGGCTAAGCTGAGTGTCAGATGAACTATATTGTCAAATTTGCAGTTTAAAATATATACACTTCAAGTCTACCTTGAGTAATTAACATGAACAAAATAAAAATCTGTAACCACTCATATTGTGATGGCCAGCATCAATCAGTGTCATAATCCCGAGGTGAGGCCACACAATATTGAAGATTATCTTCATGCTTATGGTAACAAGAGTGTGGAGCTTAAATTATAAACTAAATCTATAACGGCAGCAATGCAGCTGGAAGAACTGCTTGGCTTTCCCAGTCAACAAAATTCACACAACACTAAACAAGTGAAGAAATTAGCCCACATTTTGGACCCCAGCATGGGTAGGAAGTAAAATATTCGAACTTGAAGAGGGGGGGATATCAATCAAACAAACTTCCTGCCGTCATGCTGAATTGTTCATTACTGAGTTCTAGGCATTTTCTTAGTTCTAAACTCACAAACAATTCTTTATGCCAAGTTAAAAGGTTTAAAGTGATAAAAGGTTGTGTGTGTGAGAGAGAGGGGGGGGATCAAAATTAAAATAAGAGTTATCATTATACTGCCACGAATAACTTAGCCACATGCTGGCAGTGGTCAGAGATCAGACTTTTATGAGAATTGGCTTTGGAGGCTATATTTAGTTTTTCAATTACGATGGGAGCAATCTATTTGAAATTCAAGTCAGATCTCCAGATGCCATGTGCACATTGTGCTGCTTGAAAAACTTCATGTTTGGTTTTACTAAAAGGGCTCGTGTGCTGATATACCAGCATGCAAAGAACTGTTTATCCAGAACAGGGGGAGAAAAAGGACTATTTTGGAACCTACACCCTGCACCCATTTTATGGATCAGAGGCCTCAACAGTTGGAATTTCAATTAACACGAAACTTGGACTCTATGTCTATTTTGAACACTCACCGTGGGTAACATAGCACAAAGAATCAGGAATTTAGATGACAATATGAGATTCTAAAATATTGAGCCATACCTGAATATAATTTTCATAACACCATTGTGTCGAATAATTAGTTTCCTTCCAAGAACTATACACCTAAAAACATCAGCAACAAACATGGTGAGGCAACTATTCTGGACACCTTGAATCAAGTAAAATGAGTAATTGAAATGTAGTTCATAAAATAAAAGGGAAAACCACAATGATAATGCAATTCATATCATAATTTCTGAAAATGTAACATAAAAATCTATCAAAATCAGAGCAATATATTGCATATCCACTCTAAAGTAAACTGATCCACTCTAAAGTAAACTGGGAAAATTACCAATAAGTTCAGTTTTAGGAAGTAAAAGGCCAATAAGTTCTATCAACATTTTCATTGACCAATAAGTTCATATTTGAATTATTTATCCAAAAAAGTTATATTCCATGTGTACTTTTACTTTTTTTAAGGGAACCCATAGATCTAAACCTTTATTTCTTAATTTTTTTTTATTGGTTGGGGGGG
>Ga0325410_1003471_pt1 | contig 17802 bp, 10 predicted proteins | sample PopdelMetagenome_16_FD_206182 | JGI IMG/M metagenome (GOLD analysis project Ga0325410, IMG submission 206182) | Populus deltoides microbial communities from Bellville, Georgia, United States - Xylem-PdIQD-R3 | ecosystem: Host-associated > Plants > Phyllosphere > Stem > Wood/Secondary xylem...
AATAGAAAGCAAGGCAGACTTCAGGAAATTTAGTGTGGAGTCTATATATCTATGCCTAATTCCAGCTAGCAAAACAATAATCATCAAACAACTTTTCAAACTAATTATTTGAGTAAGGTTTGCTGGCTGAAGAATCTTCCAAGCACAATTCCTGTCTTGAAACGACCGTCCTACCAACGTTTCATAAAAAAAAAAAATTATTGTTTTATTTTTTTAAATTATTTTAGTATACTAATATTAAAAATAAATTTTAAATAATTTTCAAAATATATTATTTTAATATATTTTAAATAACAAACATTTTAAAAAAACATGCCATAGCAAATTCTTTAAACCGTATCCATGAATTAAAAAGAAAAAAGAAAAAAAGGTGACTGATCTGATGAGTCGTCATGAATGGATGAGGATGATAAGTGGATGAGGATATCACCAACCGGAACCTGCCAGCTCACCCCAGCCCCCTTGTCTGAAGGAAAGCAAGGGTCCCCTCTCTCTGACCTGTCTGCCTATTTAACAAAAATCTTACATGATTTGTCGTACTAATTTTAATGTACTAGAGGTTGAGAAACCCCCCCACCCCCCTTCCTGGCTATTATTTCGAAAACGTGAAAAATTTTGAGAGATAAAGACTTTGCTATATACATATCTAAAAGAGAGGGAGGCGGGTTTTGTTTGCAAGGCTGAGATAAAAGCTTAAGGCTGGGTTTTAATTGGTGTTAAAGAAAGAGAGGTTGGTTGGTGTTTAGGGAAGGAAGGAAGGATTGATGAGTGACTCTGTTCATAATCCTGTCTGGACCTCTTGCAAGGATGCAGCAGGAATCGCCGGTACTCTTCTTTCGATTCTTACTTCTTTCATATGTTTCTCGTTTAAAGCAAATGGCCCATTTGTTCTGTTTCTCGATATCAATTTATTAGATTCAGAAAAACAAGATACCTCATATGGTTGTATTTGGGGTTAGTAACTGCCTCAGATTTCCCCTTTCCATCTTTATTTCTTACAATTTGGATTGCAACAGGAACCCATGTACAGTTTGTTCAGAAAGGGAAGGGAAAAAAAGAAGATATGTGTGATCTTAAATTCTATGCATGCATTGGGTACTTTATTTTTGCTTAATCAATGTACCAGCTCCTTTTAGATGCTTGCAATTCCCGTTCTGGAACTCGAAGCAAATGTCAAATTAGATGATATGAAGTATGAAGTAAATGTATTTTGCTATATGAAATAGAATTGGAATAACATTTGAGAATTTTTCTTTGACACCAATACTTGATTTGTTGCAGGGAATATCTTTGCTTTTGGGCTGTTTGTATCGCCTATGTAAGTTGTTCTTCTGTCCTCAGTGTTCTTTCACTACAGAGATTGATATAATTCATCCCTTTGACTAGCATTTTTTTTTTTCCTTGATGTTGAAAATCTCAGACCAACATATAGGAGAATCATCAGAAACCGTTCAACGGAACAGTTCTCGGGGTTGCCGTATATATATGCACTAATGAATTGCTTGATCTGCATGTGGTACGGCATGCCCCTCATATCTGCTGATAACCTATTGGTTGTCACTGTCAATTCTTTCGGCACTGTATTTCAATTAGCCTACATTATCTTGTTTATAATATATGCCGAGAGAAAAATAAAGGTATTTATCCCCTTTTATTTGCAGAACTTATCAACATTTTATGGGTTCTATGTGCTCATTCACTTACATTTGCTATCACTTGTTGCCGGCAGGTTAGTATGTTAGCTTCGCTGCTAGTGGTGCTTGGCCTATTTGCAATCATAGTAGTAGGAAGCTTGCAAATCCATGATCGAATGATACGGTGGATGTCTGTTGGGTCATTGACTGTTGTTTCTCTCATATCAATGTTCGCTTCCCCGTTGTTTATAATTGTCAGTAAATCAACTATTTCCTTTTAATTAAATATTTCCTTAAATTGCTTAATTTCTTATTGCTTTTTTACTTATATCTCCAGAATTTGGTGATCCAAACAAAGAGTGTTGAATTCATGCCATTTTATCTCTCCCTTTCCACTTTCTTGATGAGCACCTCTTTCTTGCTGTATGGAGTATTGAATTTCGATGCCTTTATTTATGTAAGCTTCCTCTGGCACATGCATTTCCTTTTCGTGCAACCTTTACCTTTTCCCTCTATATTTTAATACTTCAGATTTAATGTACAAGCAGTTATAATTGTTGTGCAAAACCCAAGCAAACTAACTGATAACACAAAATAAAAAGGAGTGGTTCGGCAAAGTTACTCCACAAAACTTCACTATTAAATATTAGGGATTATAACCACTAATCAAGAGCACACTTAAATACCTCACTACCGAAAAAACCTGATTACACAAATACCACACTAATTCTGTTGACAAAAAAATCACAAACAAAGGTGGCTGTTACAAGTTACCAATTTCTGCAGCGTGCGCGTGCGCGCACACACACGACTAAAGCAAGGTTACACAAGTCCATATCCAACTAGGAAACAAGTATCAAGCCAAATTCCAAAACTTCTTATAATTATATGAGGGTTTTCTTGGGAATGGAATAGTGTATTGTAACTGTACTTAATCAATCAACCAATCAATTAAAGCCACCTCATTATTCAATTTAAGCACTTAATCAATCAACCAATCAATTAAAGCCACCTCATTATTCAATTTAAGCCATTAATTTTAACAAATCTCCACCTTGGTTTAAATAGGGACAAATCATCTTCTACTTCGACCTTGTTTTTGTTAAGTATGAAACTCCACTCTTCTTCACACACACTTGCTTGTACCTTGCAAATTGTTTTGTACGATAATCTTCTTTTCCACTATCTATCAAAGCAAAACTAATTCTCTTGTTGGATGCAACCAAACACTACTTTTTGTATATTATCTAACCATTCTTTCTTTCAACAAACATGGAAGGAGCATGTAAAATCTAAAATTCATGGAGTTTTCAAACTTCCTTGCCTTTATTAACCATGAAAGCATTGCCATCATGGCAATCACAACATCTCTAGACTTCTTGCAGTTTAGTTTCTAATATTCTAAGTCGGCTTTCATCTTCTCAAAATGATATTGAAAATGGCCTTTTCCATGACAATAAAAACATTCCCTGTTACTGCAATTGACTCTAGGTCTAGAATTTGATCTAGAGCTCTTTCTATCAAGTCTACCTCCTCGTTCCATATCTCTACCACGATAATCATAATTTTGTTTTCAAGGCAACCAACACCTTATCATCTCTAACATTATTTTCTACTCCTAAAACCTATCATTCTCTAGTAAAATTGTACTCACATCATTTAGACCCAAAGTTGTACTTCCAACTAGCATTGTTTGTACCAACGACTTGCATGACATGCAAAGATGATAGTAGAAGGAGGGATTGCTCTTCATTCTCAGTCTTTTCTCCAACATTAACTACTTTTATCATCAACCTCTTAAATTTTGAAAGATGGTTGTGCATGCTCATTCCTTCATCTATCCTTAACGAATATAAATCCAATTTTAAAAGAAAATGATTAGTTAATGACTTGGAAGCATAAATATGCAAACTTTTCCCAGATGCCTCTAGGTGTCGACTCGCCTAGGACATTGTACTTAACCTTTGAAGCCAAAGCCAATTGAATCTAACTCGCTGCTTTCTTCTAAATTAAGTTTCAATAAACATCCTTCAGTTGTTTAGGTTTAGTCTCTTCGACAACAATATCAAGTCCTTAAGTTGTTAAAACATCCTTTATTGTGCTTTGCCAAAGAACGAAATTGTTTTTCCCATCAAACAATTTGATCTCAAATTTCATTATGCCAATTTGTGTCCTCATCATCTTCATTTGATTTGCTTAAGTCTTCAATCAACCAGAATTTGATACCGCTTATTGTGCAAACACTTAAGCAAACCAAACAATTTGATACCGCTTAAGTCTTCAATCAACCAGAATTTGATACCGCTTATTGTGCAAACACCTAAGCAAACCAAACAATAACACAAAATAAAAGGGACTTCAAATATAATGTGGTTTGAAAAGCCTACTCTACAAAACTTCACTATCAAATATTTGGGGATTACAATCATTAATCAAGCACACACTTAACCACATTAACCAAAAACCCAATTACATCCAAGAAATCACTCACAAGAAAATACTACACTAATTCTGTTGATGGCAAAATCACAAACAAAGGTGATGGCCACAAGAAGTTTCGGCTATCCTCCCTCTAAAATTTATGCAACATACATATGTGTGTATATATACATCAAAGTCAGGTTACACAAGTCCATATCCAACCAGGAAACAATTGTCAAGCCAAAGTCCAAATCGTAGGGTTTTCTTGGTTGTGGAGAAATGTATTGTAACTCAATTTACTTAATTAAATCGACAAATCAATTCAAGCCACGTCATTATTTAGTTTAAGCCATAAATTCCAACGATAATGTCCCTCTTTATGTAACATAAATTTATGAGAGTGTTTTCATAACTATGTAGTTGTATATGAATGAATTTATATATATATATATATATTATCTTGGGTAAGTTTACCCACTAACAAGTTTGATTTCATTTGAACTTCAGGTTCCAAATGGCATTGGTACCATTTTGGGAATTATACAGTTGATGTTATACCTTCACTATAAGAAGAAATCCGTACAAGAGTCCAAAGAACCCTTGATAGTTTCGCACGCATAAAATGGACATACTGGCAAAAGAAGGTGAGGAACAAGCAATGTCTCAATTCAATTGTTTTGTTATTTGTGATAATTTTCTATTGTTTGAGAAATGGATCTTTCTTGATGCTTGCGGTATATAATGCTGGGGTGCCAGGGCATGTTGATTTGCCTGGGCTATGCTTCAAATAGGAGTGTATTCAAAACTTAGTCTAGATAATGGATGCTTTGGAACTTCTTGTTTCAAGGAGACACCCCATATTTATCGAAAAAGGGCACTTTGTGGGCTGTCTTTCTTTCCATATTTTGAATGATTTTAAATTGATATGAATCCATAGGTTTATCCAACTTCCTAATTAAATGATAATCTAGGCTTCTGGTGCAACTGATATAAGAAGAGTAAAGGCCCTAGAGGAACGTATGCATGACCAACATGATCCAATCTCATGCTCTTCGGTCACTTTTATGTGTGTGCACGCATGTTGGTAATCAAAATTCAATCCTCCAGCACCGTTGATTTTTTTCTTTTGTTCATGTTTTCAGTGCACTGCTGATGTGTGTGTCCGCTATTTCTGTTCTTGCCTTGAATCTTCAAATCTATTTCCCTGCCCATCCTTTTGATATCAGGGTTGATACACATCATTCTAGCACATGCTTGACATGAATATTCATATTTTGAACCTCTTCTGCTGTAAGACATATATGAGAAACACAATCCCCTTATCTTAAACCTGTAATTCTAGTAACTTTGAAAAATCCTTCATACAATATCACATGCAGGAGTGAGATGTAACATTGAAACATGGAGTGACTGCTTAGAGGCATGTAGACAATTTTCTTCATTGTACAGTAAGTCTTATTTGGCATATGCACAAAAAAAGAAAGAAGAAAGAAAACCAGCTATTAGGTATTTTTTTAAAAAAAGTCAGACGAGAAGCATAAATTTTTTCTTATCCTTGAAATAAAAAAGAGGTTAAGTTCTCCATTGTACGGTCAAAAGTCCATTGGATTGCTGAATGCAGAGCAGAAAAGAAATCACCTTATAATTCTTACTCGCTCGACTTTCAAAAAACTCATGATTTTAGTAGCTTTGCTCTCCAAATTGGATAAATATGCCATTAGTTGTTGATGTTTTGAATATATATTTGTTTCATATCTAATGTTAGGAAAATCCAATCCATTAACAGCTGTTCTTATTTCTGCATGGAATTCAGGGTTGAACTAGCAGTTAGTAAAGTTAACGTTTGTTCTGTTTGCTTGTTATCGAAGACAGTGACTTGGATCGGTTGCTGTTCGCTTTTTCAAGGTGACCGTGGTTTTCGAGATGTGCGCGCAAGAATCCTTGCAAGTACTGTGTTTATTGGGAGCCTGGACTTGTGAGAATAATTTTTCTCCCTGGTGATGGCATCCATTTATTGAGGACTGCTTTCCCAAGTTGCAGCCTTTTCTATTCGGTTACTCTACTCTTACCTTTCCTCCTGATCTCCTATTTTAATGTTGTTTGATCAGTTGCCCCTCCCTTGTTGCAATGTTGTTCCATTTGTGATGAGCATCATTGTTCTTCCAAAAATAAAATCTGATTTGATGCCCAACCACAGCATTGCTTGGATCACTTGATAATGGTAGGTGTTCGTCATGTCTTCTTCTTCTTATTTTTTTTTTAATTTAAAGAAGTAAATAGATCATGCATTACACTTGTAGGAGTGTTAAATAATTAAATCTTGTGTAAATCAAGGTCGGAAAATAAATAAATCAATTAATAAAATTTAAATAATTTCTTTAGAATGGAAAATAAATTTTCTTACTTCGTTTTCATTTGTCAAAGATACAAAGCGCTGCTCTCACTCCTTCAATATCATCACCAACGATACGGTTCCAATTCCAGAAAATGAAATCATCAGTAATATGTATTATAAGTTTTTGACTCTCATTGAAAGGGTCCAGATAGATAGATTTTTTTTTTTTTGTTAGAAATTACAAAAACAAAAATCCTACATTTGGAATCAATTCCAACCACGCACCTAAAAGATGTTACAATTCAAATCTTCCGTTTCAAGGATTGCTGGGGAGATATGCACTGAGCTTGCACGAGAGAACTTGAAGGTATTGATGATGAACACCGCTGCAGTCCAAAAGCTTAGACCATTGGATTGCATGTCTATCTTTTTATATAAACACCTCAAACTTTTCATCGTTAATGATGTGGGATTCTCTACACTCAATGGAGAACTCTACAAAGGATTTTACTTTTCATCATCACCTTCCATGAAGCTGACAGGAAGCGCTCACATTCGCACATGTCTAATAAGAAACAACCGCCCAGCCCAATAAAAAAAAATGCTACTATCAACACAAACTCACCAGTGCAGCTCAATGACTGAGGAGAAAAGTCACAGTGAATCAATTGAAATATCCTTCGGTCTCTCGTAGTTGCATTGCATGCCGACAGAATCCTTGATTGCAAGTGTTTTCATAAATGAGGTTTCTTAAATACCAGCAATCAGCATCCATGGATATTTGAGGAGAACTGAGGGAGTTTATGGCTTTGCCTGGATGAATGAAGAGATCAGTTCCGAAAGCAAATTTTGGAGGGGACAAATCCTGCTATAAGACAACCACATAAAGCAAAAGCTTAACTACATATAACCAACTGCTGTTCAAAAAAGAAAAAAAAACAACTGTCAGCATTAACAATGTACATAAACAACTGCAGTTCTCCTCTGTTACCTAAGAAATAAATAAATACAGAGTCTCGTTTCAAGGAATAAAATAAGAGATTGGTACGTGCGTGTGCCTTCCAGAAGAAATGGAGGTATCCAAGCAGGCGCTAAAGCAATAGAAGAGCATCTAATTGAAATGGAAGAAATAGATGTCCATTTACCTGTTGCGCCACAAGAACAGGATATTTCTGAGATCACCGGGGCAGATACAGAAACAATTGTCCCACGAGAGAAACTGACCCTGGAGAATGAGGTTGGGACTTCAACTCCACTGAGGCAGCCTTCCTGTCATCTACTTCGCTGCAAGTGCTATTGTCATTTTTATGGCAAGCATTTTCAAGTGTGCATGCTAGGACAGATACAAGTGGAGATGATCAATTACATGAGACACAATCATAATCATATGCTTTGTCAAGCAAATTATGATAGGCCAACAAGTTCAGCTCTATAACTTTTTGCTTTATAGCATAGCATAACTTGTTGTGATTTCTAAATTACATATCTGGCATGAAAGCACAGCATAGATCAAAATGAAAAGGCAAATATGCACTTGGAATAACATTACTCACAGATGCACAGTAATTACGTATTTCCCGGATGAGAAAGTTGTGTAACATACCTGTAATATGCCAACAAATACACCTGTAATATGCCAACAAATACAATTTAAACTCGAGTCTGCAAGACCAAAACTTAATCCGATTACTTATGAGTAAAGAGCGAGTTTGGTCCTTGGATCATATAGAAACCACAATCCAAAGCAGAAATTTAACAGCTTAGAAATGCAGCCAACATCACATAAGATTTGGTAAGCAGGAAATATATTGGTAAGTGCAGAAAAACAGCATTCTAAACTATATCGTTATCTAAGGATTTACATAGAAAACTCGTACATGTGCAAGTGAAAGAAAAATATGCAATAAGAATTCAACTTAAAATAGTTGGTGGGGAGCTTCACCAACTAGCAAAAACGTATCGACATGGTTCAAGAGTCGTCAAATATATGCACAACTTGCTAGAAAAAGTTCTGTCCATGGAAATAAGTGAACTGTGTAGAGAAGCTAATAGAAAAAAGAAACAAGAACTAAAAGAAACAAATACAAGCACAACTTGCTAGGGGTATTAGAGGGTGATTTTTATATAGAGTTTTTGGAATATGTCAAGGCAATAAATGTTTACAATATGCAAGCTATACTAAAAGACAAACTTCATAGCATAAAAGGGGCAGCTCATTTTGCCTACAGGGCTTTGTAAAACATAAAGAATAAAAGGGAACACCAAGTAAATTACCAGCACTCCTACAACAATATAACCACTGATTTTGTTGCTGTTATTGTTGTTATCACGCAGAAAAAGACTACAGCTTCCATTATTCACACTGTGAAAAGCTTATTCTGCTTTCTGTTTTAGTCCCAGGTATGAAGACCTCACAGAACACAACTATGACGCAATCTCAAGCTTTTCAATTAGTCAAACGCCTTTGGAAGGAAGTCCTAAAACGAGATGACCTGAAGGCTACAATCAGGGAACCTACACTTATTATTTGATGCAGCAAAAGCAGGGAATTTTCAATTCTTGGCTGAACTAATCTCTTCTTATCCTGATTTAATATGGGAAACAGATGAAGAAAAACAAAGCATGTTTCATATAGCAGTACTGCATCGACATGCTAGTATATTCAATCTGATATATGAATTAGGATCAATGAAGGATGTGATAACAGCATATAAAGATCATATGGGTAACAACATGTTGCATCTAGTGGCAAAATTACCGGATCAGAATCGACTGAATATGGTTCTGGTGCCGCTCTGCAAATGCAACGAGAGTTAGTGTGGTTCAAGGTACATACCACTTTATCAAAAATCAATCTCCATTTTCTTACTATTCCCCTTGAAATATTTTCTAGGTTTGATTAAACCAGTTAAAAGTTTCATTCCACAATTCATATCAATTAACATATACATTGAGAACTTCAATCCTAAGAGCTTGCTATATATTGTTCTAAGAATCTTTGTTTTTTAAATTTCAGCAAATTCAGGTAGTTTAACTGATCTTGGGGGGATTTCCTTGAAAAATCTTATTCATTTGCTTTATGTTTCACAAAGATATAAAAAAAATCCATCTGCTGACGCAATAATATAAATCCAATATGTAATAAATACAGTATTAATGTGTCATCCTTACTGTAAGAAATCAAGTAAAGAAGTAAAAATGGAAAGAGTAGGGGACAACCAAGTTTTTAACTGTACTATATATAAGCTTCAATTAATCAAGTACTAGAAACTATATAGGAGCACTTGGTATGGTGTATATATCATCTAAAAAGTTTCAAAGAACTTCAAGCATATTAAATTATGCTGCCGTTTCCCGAACAAGATTTGAGAGCAAACATCAAGAGAAGAAAGCATTCTATTCCTGCTCTATAAAAACCTTGTTTTCTGTAGTCTTTGCCGCAGCCCTTAGCTTACCTGGGGGCAATGATAACCATAAAGGAACTCCTATATATCTAAAGAGAAGTGCATTTAAGGTTTTTGCTATATATCCTGATGATCGGCCTCTCTACGCTTTTCATCTCTATGATAAGCATGATGGTAGCCTTTAGCACAACCTTCTGCTCAGCTTATCAGCATGGACTTGATTTGGCCCCTGCAGTTTTTTTTGCATTTGCACCTGTACCTCCATTTTTATTTGTTTTTCTGCAACCTCCCCTCTTATCTGATGTATTATACTCAACCTGTCGTTTGAGACTTTTGTTTCAACCAGGTGATTCTATGATTTATTAGGCGACGCAAATTTGTACCAAACTTAAAATGTTGATAGACATTGTCTGGCATGAACTATATAGCATATTTTTCACTATTTAATACCACAAAATAAGACTGGAGAAAAATGATAATGAGGTTTAAAATTGTTATATCTATTCATTCAAAATAAGACGCTTTAATTTATTTGAATATAGAGATTGGAGGTTTTGGTAGACAACCAAAAGCATTTCTAGCCCATTACAGGAAGTAGTTTCTCCTGTGTTTCCAACAATTTTTTTATTCTCTTTATATGTATTGATAAGAGAATTGTAAATAGAAATCGAAACATTAATTATAAAACATGGAACTCTAATTTCTCTTCGAAAAAAACACATTATGTGTATGAATCGATCATTATATTATGTAATAAGGTAATTGAAATCAAATTCAACCATTAGCAAATGTTCGTGGGTGTGTAAGAGTGTGATAATTATTATTTTTTAAAGTATTTTTTTAGAAATATATTAAAATAAATTTAAAATTTTTTTTTTAATATCAATACATCAAAATGATTTAAAAATATAAAAAATAATTTTAATCAATGTCTATAGCCACAACAACAAAGATACAACCACGCATACATTCAGATAATTAACATTTTTTTATTAACATGGGTGTCCGGGCCAGCTTGCGTGCACCTCGATTAATCTCACGGGCCCTAAAGTTAACGACCATGTTGTTGAAGATTCAAGATATTCAAGCCTACTATATATATATATATATATATATATATATATATATATATATATATATATATATATATATTTCTTCATCACTGTTGTATTAAGTCTGTTAGAATGATAGCATAATAATAGGAATTTTTCCATAAGGTTAAGGGATAGATTAGTTAGTAATATTCTGTAAATAAACTACCTCTGCTGCTATATAAAGAGGAAGCATTGTAACAGTTTAGATAATTGAATATAGTGAATAAAAGATCAATACTGAATATTGAATTTATCATGGTATCAGAGCTTGATATCTCTTAAAACACTACTGAATTCCTTCTTTCTCATCAATAAACAGAATCCACCTTCTTTATCTTCTTCATCTTCTTCATCTGTCTCTCAAAATCTCTGTATTCTTCATCTGCTTCCAAAACCTTCATCTTCTTGATCCCCAAACCATCCTTCTTAAAAAAACATATTCTTGATATTGATTCTATAGTCTCTCTCTGTTTCATACCGTCCTCTGTCTTGCTCACATTCTTGAAATCTTGCATCATGATGAATAACAAAACAAAAGCCACCCCAATTATTCATGTTCAAACCAAAAACACTGGATTCACAGCCAGTGTTATTCTTACTGAAGTTAACTACGATGTATGGTCGTAGATTATGGAAATGCAAATTGCAGGAAGAGAGAAACTTGAATATATTATGGGCAAAACACAACCCCCCAAGATACAGATGCATCTTATACAAAATGGTATGCCGAAAATCAAAAGGTGAAGGGATGGCTGCTAACTTCTATGTCTCCAGACATAATGAAGAGATACATCCGACTACGCACTGCATGTGAATCTGGAATGCTTTATCCAAAGCATTTTATGATGTAGCAAATGAAACGCAACTTTTCTCATTAAATTAGAAAGCCTTCTCCTTGAAACAGATGGGGCGCCCGTTGTCAATATACTATGGTGATCTTGTGGAAATCTTCCAAGAACTTGATCATCATGATAGAACTGTAATGAAAGATCCTGACGATGTCATTACCTATAGAAAATCTGTTGAAAGATTACAGGTACATATTTTCTTGAATGGATTGGATGCTGAATTTGAACAAATACAAGGAGAGATTCTCAGAAAAGATCCAATATTGGATCTTGAAGAAGCCTATGCATACGTACGTCGTGATGTTGTTCGTAGAATCACTCTGAATAATGAAATTGATCATGGTGAATCATCTGCGATGATGGCACGACGAGTCAAGCCTAGAACATACCGATCAACCAGTACAGGACCTATCATTTGGACATCAGGACGTCAGAATAATAGCTATGAGATTGGAAAAGCCAAATCAAAATATGTTTGCACTTATTGTGGTGAGACTGGTCACACAAAGCTAAAATGCTATGAACTAATTGGATATCCAGAATGGTAGGATCCTGCCAAAGCACCACGAAAATGGAATCAAAGATCAAACACTCATGTCTTAGCAGCTATTGCAGAACACACCACTGCATGCGCACCTCAGGACAACTTAGCCTTGATCACAACATCTGGCATAGTAGCAGAACTTACCTCTACCATCACACCTAAGGACGATTCAACATTAATCACAACATTTAGTAAGGTCCTTCACACTTCCTCTACTAGGAATAGTAATGAATGGATAATTGATTCTGGAGCTACTAACCACATGACCTTTGACAATCCATGTCTTCAATCCTTAAAACTTCTGAACAACATATTATATCCACAGCAAATGGTACACCTTCGCATGTTATTGGGGAAGGTTTTGTCACCCTCACTGAATAATTAAGCTTGGATTCTGTATTAGTTGTCCCAACTCTTAATCACAACCTACTATCTGTGGCTCAAATAACTCGTACCCTACAATGTATTGTGATTTTTTGGCCCAAACTTTATGTTTTTAAGGACATTCAAACTCAGAAGACAATTGGCTATGGTACTAGGCGAGGGAAGCTCTATTATCTAGAATTAACATCAGCAAGCTCACATCAGTTGGCTCAAGCATTCTTAGCAAATAAATCTGCAGACTCTGAGGTTTGGTTGTGGCATAAACGTCTAGGACACTCATCATTTGGATACTTAAAGGAGTTGTTGCCAAAAATCTTATTAAACTGTCTAACTCAGACTTTAAATGTGAGGTATGTGAATTGGCTAAAAGCCATTGTGTCCTATTTCAAATAAGTATGAATAAAAGTCCAGCACCTTTTATGGTCATCCATTCGGACGTTTGGGGTCCAGCAAATAACGTATCTCTCGGTGATAAACGGTGGTTTATATCCTTTATTGATGACCATACCCGTGTGACTTGGATTTGCTTAATGAAATCCAATAACAAAGTTGGCTCATTATTCAAATAGTTTCACAAGATGATAGCCACACAATATCACTCTACCATACAGGTTCTACGTAGTAACAATGGTGGAGAATTTATTAGTCAAGAATTGAAACAATATTTAGTTGACAATGGGATTACCCATCAAACTACCTGACCTTACACCCCTCAGCAAAATGGGGTGGCAGAATGCAAGAACCACCAACTTCTTGAAATTGTTTGGGCTTCCTTGTTTGAAGCTCATATGCCAATTAGATACTAGGGGGGAAGCCATTACAGCAACAACATACCTCATCAACAGACTACCCTCAAGTACCTTATAGTTTCAAACTCCGTTAAGTGTTCTTCACGAAGCCATAAAATCACCTACTATGTCGAATCTACCACCAAAAGTTTTTGGATGTACATAATTTGTTCATCTCCACAAGCCATTAAGAAACAAGTTGGAATCTCGGGTACTCAAATGTATCTTTGTTGGTTATGCTTAACATAAAAAAGGTTATCGTTGTTATTATCCTTCAACCCACAAACTATCTGTCGCTCTTGATGTCGTATTTCATGAAGATAAAATGTATTACTCCACTCCTGAAATGATCAGTGAAGAGGACAACCAAGGTAACTCGCAAGCTCCCAAAGACAACCTGTATCACTTGGATGTTATAAGTGAAAAGTGTTACACCGAACCTCAGTCACATGCTTCAAAAGAGATGATACAATTGGAACCACAACTATATACTAAAGACCAGACAGAAGTAAGGCAATCACAACCTCAGTCATCAGCTTTCCCCATTCATAATGTGTCAACGGATCAAGTGATCTCTGAGTTTGAATCTCTACCCAAGCCTCAGGTAAGTTCTGAAACTCAGCTTAAAATTCTACCCCATATAACTACACGAGGAAAACCCAAAATTGACTATGAACCACTCTTCACTTCTAAACCACATTACCCTATGAATAATTTCGTATCCTATCATAAACTGTCAAAGAAAAATAAAACTTTTATGAAAAAATTATCTGCTATATCTATTCCTAATAGTGTGCAGGAAGCTCTGAAAGATCCTAAATGGAAAGAAGATATGAATGAAGAAATAAGGTCTCTTCAAAAGAATTCAACATGGGAAGTGGTTGACTTACCCATAGGAAAGAAATCGGTTGAATGTAGGTGGGTGTTTACCATTAAACATAAAATGGATGGTACCATTGAAAGATTTAAAGCAAGGTTGGTTGCCAAAGGATACACTCAAACTTACGGGATTGATTATTAGAGACTTTTGCACCGGTGGCTAAGATCAATACTGTACGAATCCTAATATCTCTAGCTGTGAACCTTGACTGGCCCCTATACCAATTTGATGTAAAAAATATGTTCTTGCATGGGGATCTCAAGAAGAAGTATATATGGAATTACCTCCTGGATGTATGTTGCAAACCCAAGGAAGTACACAGGTATGCAGGCTAAGGAAATCCCTATATGGGTTGAAGCAATCTTCTAGAGCATGGTTTGGAAGGTTCACTAAATTTATGAAATCTATTGGATACAAACAAAGCAACTCAGATCATATCCTTTTTTTAAAAGGCAATAAAAGGGCAATCATAGCTCTCATTGTATACGTCAATGATATGATAGTTACTGGAAATGATCCTAAGGAAAAGGAAGCATTACAAAATCATCTTGCTCAAGAATTCAAAATGAAGTCTCTTGGCCATTTAAAACACTTCATTGGCATTGAAGTATCAAGATTGAAAGAAGGAATATTTCTGTCTCAACGAAAGCATGCCTTGGATTTATTGAAAGAAACAGACATGACAGTATGTAGCCTACTCAGTACTCCTATAGAAGAAAATCTGAAACTAAGTATACATCCGCAACAAATCCATACTAATAAAGAGAGATATCAGAGACTGGTGGGGAGATTAATGTATCCTGTACATACCAGACCTGACTTGGCTTACGTTTTAAGTGTGATCAGTCAGTTCATGCACTCCCCAAGTGAAGAACACATGAAGGTTGTTACTCGTGTCTTGAGGTACCTGAAATCGTCTCCAGGAAAAGGAATTTTGTTTACAAAGGGAGAAAACTTAAATATTGAAGGGTTCACCAATGTTGATTGGGCTGGGTCAATAGAGGATCGACGATTTACATCCGGATATTTTACATTCATGGGGGGAATTTTGGTCACTTGGCGAAGTAAGAAACAAGAAGTGGTGGCTAGATCATCGGCCGAAGCTGAATAAAAGGGGATGGCCAAAGCAATTTGCGAGTTATTATGGATCAGGAATCTGATGCAAGAATTACTTGTTGAGCAGATAAATGTTATGAAATTATATTGTGATAGCAAGACGGCATGTGATATTGTCCATAACCCCGTCCAACATAATAGAACTAAACATATTGATGTGGATAGACATTTTATCAAAGAAAAGTTAGAAGAAAAAATTATCGAAGTGCTTCATGTTCAGTCTTAAGAACAACTTGTCGATGTGTTAACCAAGGCAGTGTCTAGCCAAAGCTTTAATCTCTGTCTCAACAAGTTGGGCATATGTGATATCTATGCACCAACTTGAGGGGGAGTGTTGAAGATTCAAGATATTCAAGCCTACTATATTCTGTATATATATTTCTTCATCACTGTTGTATTAAGTCTGTTAGAATGATAGCGTAATAATAAGAATTTTTTTGTAAGGTTAAGGGATAGATTAGTTAGTAATATTCTGTAAATAAACTACCTCTACTGCTATATAAAGAGGAAGCATTGTAACAATTTAGATAATTGAATATAGTGAATAAAAGATCAATACTGAATATTGAATTTATCACATGTAAGCCTCCAGTGGCCCTGAGGTTTGTGAGACTCGAATTGGTGATCTCTAGAAAACAAACCTAGAATCTGTCCAGTTAAGCTACACTCCTCAACACAAATACATAGCACGTGCTTAGGATGCTATCAGAGTCGCAGCAAGCCCAAGTTCACAAGACACACAAGCCATGGTATGGCATTATCATTACAAAACATATGATATCACCATTCTTAACCAAACCAGAATCATATAGTTTGGTATTTTATATTTTAATTATGTACCTTCTTAACAAATTAGAAGCAATTTACCATGGCCACAATATAATCAAATTGAGAAGAAAAACATTTAAGATTAAAAAAAAACAATGAAATATGAGAGGCTTTGTAGTGTATTTGCAAAGTAATTTCGCCATGCTTTTTAATATTTTACTTGTAATTTAATTGTAACTGTAATTCTAATGAGTGCATCATTTTCAAGAAATTTTTGTTATGTGTTCGCTATAACTTATGAAGCAGTGAGCAAAGAAGATACCTATTATAGTAAATCATTGTAATCCAATACATATATCACTATGGATTGAAAAATAAAAATTACTTTTTTACCCTTCTTAAACAAAATTATCAAACTTGTTATTGGGGTAATATGGGTAACATGGTCTTTTTTCTAGGGTTTATTTATTATTATAAATTTATCGGGGACAAATAAACCTTTTTCTTTTTTTTTTAAAACAGTAAAATGACTTAATTACTTATAAAAGTAAAATTTATTTTGTTAGCTTCTATGAGCTTTTTAGTCTTTTTCATTTTCAAATCATGGTAAAATAACTAAATTATTTTTAAAAGCAAAACTTCTTTAACTGGTGTCCAATGGCATTTTCATCATAATTTTTTTTGTTATAATGGATTTGACCATGGATAATTTAGTATCTTAACAATCAAAAAATATAATTTAAACAAAAGGTAGGTGCATGGGAACCGTGCCTGTTAAGGAAAGCATGTGGCATCGTCCAGTGAACAAACATCGACTTTGTAGTGGAGCTAGAAGCATCATGGTGCTTTCTTCCTTGTGAGGTCGTGCATTACGATGTTTTTGGCAATGGTGTGTCGCAGACGACTTCGTCTTTTTTCTTCTTTGTCTCTTTTCTCTTTCATCCCCTTAAAATTCATGTTATCCATTTAAAATTTCATATTTGTCCTCTTATTTATTGATATCAACTTTGGTCATCATTTTTTTATTTTAATTTTTGTTCGTTTTTCTTTAGTCAAATTTTTCAATCTATTTTCAATTTTATCTTTTATCTATAATTGTGATTTGTTATTTTTTCAAATTTAATTCTTATTCTTTTAATTTTTTTTGTTTTGGATTCTTTTATAAATTTGATTTTTCTTTTCAATTTCCCCCCTTTAATTTAAAATTCTAAGTTGTCCTCTCATTTATTTTTCATTTTAAATTTGGTCTTTATTCTCATAATTGCTATTTGTTTTGTTTTTTATCCTCTTGTATAATTGAATTTTTTTTTCAATTTTATCCTTCGATATTTGATTTATTAAGAATTAAGCTATGTGATTTTTTCAGATAGGGGTGCTTTCGATTTAGTAATTTGGATCGTGGATTTGAAAAGTTAATATGGGTTGACATAGGTTTTTTTTTTTGCATTTTTTTTTCAATTTCATCATTTGATGTTGTTTATTTTAAAAAATAGGCTTTATGATTTTCTCCAGTTTTTTTTTAATCAGGTTATTTCAATATCATGACCTATGCAACAAGTATAGTTAGTTAACCTGAGCATTTTTTT
>Ga0325410_1003474_pt1 | contig 17793 bp, 12 predicted proteins | sample PopdelMetagenome_16_FD_206182 | JGI IMG/M metagenome (GOLD analysis project Ga0325410, IMG submission 206182) | Populus deltoides microbial communities from Bellville, Georgia, United States - Xylem-PdIQD-R3 | ecosystem: Host-associated > Plants > Phyllosphere > Stem > Wood/Secondary xylem...
TAGATTTAACAACAATGCATGACTTCGTTGCTATCAAAATATGAAAACATATATGTGAATGATAAACGGTGAGCTCCAAGAGCAAGAAGAAGACTTGTCAACTATGAAAAACATAATAGATGCGTCATCTATACAAGAAGTTTAGGACGCTTCGTTTGTTTTTATAGGATTGTTTTGTTTTGATAAACATGTGAAAATCCTCTAAATATCTACTACCATGGAGACAAAAAAATGTTGGTTTGGTCGATGGATATGCACGTTGATATCATTGTCATGCCAAGCACATGCAAATCTTGATACCAAATTGCTTGATACGATATCAAATATATATATATTTTTTTTATAACTCAGGATGTCCGGATCAATTTACGCGCACCACGACTAATCCCCGGACCCACTGAACATCCTGCAAGCTCAGTAGGCATGTAAGGCACCGCGGGGATGACAGGCGTACACGCGAAGGCTCGAACCCAAGGCACATAGGCAAGGCAAAGCCTGCCAAGGCCACTAAGCAGCAAACCTCGGTGTGATATCAAATACTTTTATTATTTAGAAAGTTCGGTAACGATGGAAGTTTAAAATGTTTTTTTAGTTAGAAATATATTAAAATAATATATTTTTTTATTTTTTTAATATTTTAATATCAACGTATAAAAACGATTTGAAAATATAATAAAATTAATTTTAAATAAAAAAAATTATTTTTTAAAAATACGGTTTGAGTCACGTTTCTAAATAATGTACTAAATTAGCCGGTAATCAACGTGCACTGTATTTTATCTTCTGATATGCATGCCCAACGGTACTCTTGGATGATGGGTGAAGGTCAACTTGTCTTTTAATGGTATGGTAGAGAGACGCTATTTTCAAGCTATGGATTCACATTTGAACTTCATTACTCTATACTTTTCTAACATGTGACCAAATAGAATACCCAGATACATGCAGATTTTCATGATAAGATTTTAATAAAACTTTAATTACAAGTAAAAATTTATAATATACTACGAAAAGTTTTTATCATAGTTTTAAGACCCGGCCCGGTCCAAGATCCGGGTTCCGAGTTTTGACCCGGTTACCAGGTCGGTTCTTTTTTTAAATCAAAATGACGTCGTTTTAGTAAAAAAAAAAAACAAAAGTCAACGGGTTTGCAACTGAGTCTTGTCGGGTCAACTGGGTCTGCCGGGTTACACCGGGTTTTTCCTTCCCCTGTTTTTTCTTCAACCCGGCCCGGTTCCAGCTCCGGGTCAACCTACCGAGTCAGGCCGGGTTTCGAAACTATGGTTTTGATGGAAAAGGCCAATATATACCCGTACCCTACCATGCTTGACCATGAGTTTACTGTTTAATTATGCATTGATCACTAACTCAACAAGATGCATGGAGGAACAAACCTATGAATATTTCCCCAGAAAGATTCTAAATTCCAGCCTCCTTTTTCTAATTAAATCGATAAATGAATAAACTAAGATGCAAAGAAAGAGCCCATGATGAACAATGCATCCACTGGTGTTCTCCACAGAACGTACTTCCTCGCACAGTTAAATGATCTGCAATTAGTTTTTGTGTATATTAAGTTCAGTTTAACCAAGTCAGATAAATAAATGTGAGAGTATTCAGGTGTTTGCCGGTCATCTAGCCACAAACGATTCAAGTGCCGGTATGTAGGATACAATGAGAAAAGAATTGTCATTAAAAATAAATAAATAAAAAAACCTCAAAAATTCCTCTTCATTCTGGAGGTAGTATCAAATTCGCCCAATTTTTTTATCAAACAATTTTGATTTCTTAACTAAGACTTTCTATGGGATTTCTCAAAATAAAATGTGAGTTTTCATATAAAATAATGTCTTTTCTTACCAAAAAAAAAAGGGTACAATATTAGGATGATGTTTCAAGATTCAAAAATTGAGAACTTTCGAAACTTGAAGGAAATTTTTTTAATAAGAGATAAAATTGAGTTTATTACATAGTTGCTATAATATTTATGAGGTTGTCTAGAAAAAAAAAAAAGAAATACATGTAATCCAGTCATTTCATTTTAAAGCTTTTACTGATAAAATTACAAGATACCCAAGCAAGGCCCACAACCAGAAGTGATTGCAACGGGATGTCTCTGGACTTTTGAAACCCGGCCCAGCCTGGTGGGCCGATCCAGGACTGGAACTGGACTGAATTAAAAAAATAAAAGAAGAAAAAACTCGGTTACAACCCTTGATCTTTTTTTTTTTACTAAAACGACATCGTTTTGATTTTTAAAAAAATTAAACGACCCGATAACCCGGTCAAAACTAGAAACTCAAAACCCGGATCTTGGATCGAGTCTGATCTAAAAACTATGGATGTATCAATGAAAAGGGCATGTAGGTGATTTTTAATAAAATACGGCAGGTAGTGCTGAATTTTGGGATTAAAATTTAAAAATCAATGCTATGCATAATCTCATGATTAGGCACGTAATTGAATTATTCATCTAAATAACCAATGAAAACGAAGATATAAAATAAATAAAGCAACCGAGAGGATTGGATTGGGTGCATACACTTGTTTATAAGTGTTAAAATGTTTTTTAAAGTTGAAAGCGAATAATAAATCTGTAATTTAAAAATTAAAAATAATTTTTTAAAATAATCTCATTTTAAAAAAAATTGATTTGGGAAAGGACAAGTAATTAGTCATGGTGTGATTCCATAGCGTATTGATTATTATAAGCTTGGTATTAAAAAGGGATTTAAATACACTTGATTTGTTTTTTTTTTTTTCTGTCACTTATTAGTCATATTTGTTTAATTTAAGCCATCAATTTCAAAATAAAAAGGGTGATTTAACATATGTAGCAAGTAATTGTTTTCTTATTGAATTTAAGATCAATTATGAGAAGATGAACACTGTTCATAATCCATCATAGCGTGAAGGAGTTTAAATCCATACAGCTAAATATTGTTGATGAAGAGATAGAACCCGGCGGACATAATAAATTACACGACATTTTGCCTAGGAAATTTCATGCCCGACTAAGTTCATAATTACCAGTCATGAATTTGATTTCTGGCCTCACATTATTTCAATACCTCGCAACTCGCTGGTTGGTCATGCATACGACTGGTAGATAACCCGTTCAATAATCAATATTGACAAATTAATGATCAAGAGAGGGAGAGGAAGCATCAGCCCACACGGCATTTTTTTCTTCAAGGCAAAGGCTTTCTTAATTGCTTGTCCATTTTCCCAGTAGACAGACAATGACAATCACGTTCAGAAACCACAGGAATTTAGCAGCATAAGAGAATGACAGGACAAATCTCAAATTTGACCCTTGACTTTGAGTTTATATATAATAGCGTGGCTGATAACAATAAGGTGCTGTGTTTATTATGCAGGCATATTTGACAAATCGTAGTTTCTCACAGCATCATTTCAAAGTATGAACATGTTCTTATAAAAGAAAGATGTGTTCTGACCTTAGATTAGCATTTTAAAATCAAATATAAGCAGACATCAACGTCAAAAAAGGGGGATTTTTCAGCACAACAATGGTTGAAACGCAAATTCTTGTACAAGACGTGATTTTAGAATCCTTTCCCCTTCACATGAGTCTTCAAGCACTGCCAAACTTTACTTCCCGTTTTGGACTGCTTAGTCTTGATTTGTCCTGAAGCAAATTTAGGCCTGCTTATTTTCATTCATTTCCCTTAGTCTTCTTCCCCGATCACAGTTGTCTTGTTCTACGACCAAACAAGAAAAATAAAAAGTTGCCTGCCCCTAGAGCCAGAACTCTTAGCAACATTCCTGCCTCCTGCCAGACTAATTTGAAAACCAAGACGGGAAAAAGTTTGCCTTGTTGATTGAATATAACTGTTGTTTGACTGAAATGCATTTAAGAATATCTCGTATGATCATCAAACTGTCCTCTCTTTTCTTTTTTCATTCAATCAAAGCTGTCATCTAGTCATTTATTCAGAAGAAGCACACTTGCAAGGGATACAAATCCACGCAAGATTCAGGTGCTTATCTGCCCAAATGAGCCATAAATAAAGGTAAAAGAGGTCATCCTGAGTAATTCATCTGCTCCCTAGATACTAGACAACAGCCTCGACGATAGAATCCAGCCAAACGTGTGGTGGATCGGGCATGAACTAAGAAGTCCCTCCAAATGAGAAACTAGAGCAAGAAAGGAAAACAAGGAACGAGCATATTTATACTCTAATAACATTTTAGTTTGAGAGGAGAAATCCAATTTTAAGATAGCTTTCAAAATCAAATGAATTGTAGTTAGACCACTAACAACTTAATCACCAAAGCGTTCTACATGATGTGGAATAGCACGCCTCTCAAAGTGAGGAACCAGCCTAAACTTCAAACCCCTTATAGAGAGTTCAAGGAGTTCGCATAGTCATAAAAGAAATTGTAAGCAACCTCTTCCTGTTTTTTGGTACCAGGATTAGACGAATTTGAACCTGGATATTTCCAACTCCCAGGGCTTTAGCTTGACTACTTGACCACTGGAGGAATCTTTGACCAGAGTTTAAGCAATTTTGACAAGCAGTATCAGGAATCAAGATAGGGAAAAAAATCCCCTAGATCCCACGATGAGGGTAGGCATGTACAAACCCTCTTCAAGTATGTAAAAATTGCTCTCAAAAAGAGAAGAATCACAAGTCAAGACTCACAACACCCCATGGCATAATTTTTCTTAAGAAAAAAAAAACACGATGGATTAGCTTTAATAGTAGACTTCGGAGAGCATGTGCAACATATAAATGCTTTATCCTGTAAATCATAGCAGCAGCCGACCATATTGGTCGGACATATAATAAAGCACCGCCAGACTTGGGAGATCTCAATGTCAATATGCCCACTCAATTTTTTTCCCACCAGTTTTAGTAAGAGAGCATATTAAATAAATGTTGATGCGTAGAAAAGCAAAGACCTCTCTTCTAGTACAGCTGCCACAACCTCCCACCCCACCCCACCAAGCTCCGAGCATCATGCTATTGATCTTTTTCTTAAATGTTTGCTGCTACAGCAAATTCAAATTCAAACACGATATCCAAGTTATTAACAATATCAGCTCAGCAGATTTTCCGGATATTCAAGCATAACAAGAGAAACACTTCAATTAGAACTTCAGGAAATAAAGAAATATCAATGAAATCAGAGAGGTCAGCTACATATTAGAAGTATTGACGATAAACAAGGACAAAAGATATGTTTTCTGCGATCTAATACATTGACTTGACATGTATCACATGCAATAAAAGTTTCAGCGAATAGAAAAGCCCTCTACTGATAAAGGAGCATGTTTAAACAAAATTGTTTAAGCCTATATTAAAAATATATTGACCTGGAGGAAAACTGAACAATTCATCAACCCTAGTCAAAAAATTTCATCTTTGGCCTGCATGAGGCGAAAAAATACACTTGTTATAGTTTTAAAATGCTAACACAATGCATGCTGATTGCAAAATATACCAGTCAACTTAAAAGTTAACCTAGTTTTACTAAGATTTGAGATAATTACATAGCATGCCCTAAGGCAGGTGAAATTCTTATGAAGTCTGACTTTAAATTGGATCAAGGAGATCACTTTCTACTCTGAATCAGATTTGCTAAAGACTCATCCAGTCTGACATATTGTAGATTGGCAAGGTGTAAGATAAAAGTTGTGAAAAGCTTACTTGCAAATGTGACGAAGAACTCAATACTACTGGGAGTCAGACCATAGCATTAGAGTAGCCAAAAGTGCCATTGTTGCAGTTTCAACACGGAGGCGATGGGGTCCAAGACCAACAGCTGATGCGCCAGCTTTCATCATCATGTTCACTTCTTTCTCCGTGAAGTCTAAAGCATGCATCAACAAAAATCCACACAGACTTTATTTTCCAAAGGAAAACAGGCATTTGAAGCTAGAATCTCGGCATTTTAGTTAAGCATACAGTTTCATCCAAATATCATCATAGTGTAGGCAACTATATTTCACAACAAGAATTTCTTGGCTAGAAGAAATCAAGATTAAAAGATTCCTATTCTTTAGGCAACTTGATCCACAAATATGGATGTGGCAGGTATGAACCAGGAACAAGAACTTCAGCATGTTTTCTGATAGGGAATCAACAAAAGAGGGAATTCGACTTGGGGAAGCGAAAGCTAAATACGGAACAACAAAATCAGTTTGAGATTTCAAGGAGGACAAAGAAAGAACCATTGAAGTACACATATCCCATGACAGATCATTAATCGGGTGACAGTACAGTGAAATCTGAAAGACATAAAAGCCACAGCGTGAGAAGAAAAAAGAAGAAGAAGAAGAAAGGGGAGAAAGTGAGTGGGGAAACAGTGCATGGCAACCATCACACCATAACAGAATAATTATGCCACGAGATATGAGCACCAGAAGCATCAATATTTTCAAAAACCATAAGCACTTCCTAACAAAATAAACCAACTGATAACATAATTATATATATAAAAAAAAAAAACATTGAACAAAAGCAGCTGAAAAAGAAAATTAACAGAGATTAACAAACTAAGTAGTTTTTGCCCAGACATGCAGCAAAAGAAAATTCTGATGAATAGGAACTAACATAGGATGTGTACTAACCCCCTTCTGGTCCCACTATCATCAATCCACTAGATTCTTTTCTGGATGAAGTCAATACACTAACAACAGGAGTAGCTCCTGCTGTTGCCAGAAAAGATAGCTTTGACTGGCCAAGCTATATAACACGAAAAACAAAGTTAAGCTCAACATAGTAGTGATAGATGAAAAGGAAAACATTCACGTATTTTCAAACACTCCTTTGCACATTGTTGGCAACAACATCAATTACACAGTCCCATATGGTTTCGAAAAACAAAACAAATGCTGGTGCTTCTGTTGCATGGTAAGTACAAGAGATGGCCAATTCAAACCTGTAACAAATATGTTCTTGATTGTTGTCGAGGCTTTGATTTATGGTTGGTTTAGTCTATTTACTCTTTATGTTTTACTATATCCTGGGCTATCATGGGTCATATGCCAGGTCATGTTATGTTATTGGCGGGTCTTGGCAAATGTCATTCGGATTTTGTTAAAAAGGAAGAAACACATAATCAAATTAATTGAATAGGTGGTAAGGAACGAGCTGGACAGTTCCCTTTCTCTCTAATTATAACACTAGTAAATCCTAAACCACCAAGAAGCTCCACAAACACTTGTAAATCTCTCCTACTTGAACCAAGATGCTGCTCAAATTTTTTAGTGTAAGGAGGGAAGAACTCACTAGGGGCAAAAGGCCAACAATTTTAGTTGGAGGATTTAGAATCATTTCATGCAACCGCTGACCTGGTACAGAGGTAAGGTTAAAAGAAAATTAATAAATATCTTTTGATCAGAGAGCCAAAATTAAACTGATAAGAACCTCCACAACTCAATGACAATTTAACAGGACAATATCAGAAAAATATTGCAGGACGAATTATTTACTCTGTTTAGTTGCTGCCAAAATGACACGTCGAAACCTGTCCACTCGATTTTCCGAGATTGATGGAGAACGTTCAGTCAGTAGAGGGGTCACACTATGAGCTCCAAGTTCCTAAGGAAGGGAAAATCAGAGGACTCAACAGCTACAAAAGTAAGGGGATTAAAATGGTAATAGTTCAAGCAGAAAAGTTTTTTGTTTGTGCATTTAAGTCATACCGTGCATTTCTCAAGAAGCCAGTCAGCTCGATCACCCTTTAGAGTACCTAAAGGAGAAGAAGTTTGAAAATGCGATGTCTGGGATGAGTTTAAAAGATTGTTAATAATGTTTTATGCACATATCTACCAACTCACCAAATGCTGCATATACATGCCACTTTGTGCTCAGAGGAGGAACTAATTTTGGATCTTCCAGTGCAACAAAATCAAGTCCAGTACGGTCAATTCTCTCTATGCACCCTTCTATTAAACCTCCTTTCCCATTGAAGAGCTCTACCCTTGCATTCAATTGTTCAGAGAATCACCATTTTTTTTCTTTTCAGAACCAGAAAACCATAAATGTTTGAGATTAAAACAAGAATGGTAATGTTCCACTTTAAATTATTTGCCAGAGCAGAGTTCAAACAATTTGGATTATTTGGATCACAAATGCAATCAGATAAACAAAACCAGCAATAAAATAAAGCAAACGCATTTACAAAACAAATTTGAGAAAGCCCTGCTGCTTAAAATGATCAAGAACACAACAGCAGCAACAATAAGTTACTTTCAATATACTGATGCGAAACCTCACTAGATGCCTGCTTACAAGAATCGTATCCATAAGCACAAATGGCGTACAAAAAATACAAGTGGCCAGCGAGTAAAAATGATCAAAGGGGGTACCTATCATTCGTGCTCAACCTCAAAACTTTAGTCATATGCCTGAATTCATCGCCTTGTACACGAACAACGCCATCCTGCACACCATTCTCGATTAATAGGAAATAAATAATACCAAAACTATTAGCACAGCATTGAATGTAAATAAACCCTCATTTTATCTTTCCAGTAAGTGATTGAAAATGATGATTATTAGACAAAAGAGAGATACGGTGCCTTAGAAGCAGGGAGTTCTTCAGAGAAGAAGCGAGGGAGGCCACCACGTGACTGGTTGGAGTAATCATCTGATGATGATGAGAATGCACGGCGGTTTAAGGGTTTAAGCAATTGGCGGTTGAAGAGTTTGGTAAAACCAGGTTGTATTGGGTTTAACGCTTGCATTTGCCCCAAAAGAAAATAAGCAGCAGCTAACTTCGAGAGATAAAACACTGCAACAGACAAAAGTGTTTCTGGGTTTGTTCGAAGAGTGTTTTTGCCTCTGGTCTTGGTTTTTAAACATTCGGCCAGGAGGATGCGACTGGGGGGCTGCAAGAGTAGAGTGATATGCAAAAAACATGGGCGTTTTACAATTAGTCCAGACTTGATTTACTGATATGACTAAGGCCCTGCCTCATTCAGTCATTTGTTTTGGGGCCTATTTATGGACATTTAACTGGACTAATGCCTATTTACACCCAGCTAGGCCCATTAAACCAATGAAATTTCTGCCCCTGCAAGCAGAAGCAGAAGCAGAAGAGGTTGCAAATATGAACGCGATTTGGGAGCCAGCCCGAACATACATATCTAAGAAATTAGAGGATCAAAGATACAGGGCTTTACTTTTCTTTGTTGAGTAAATTATTATGATTTGTGTTTCTTAACTTTCCATGTCTTAACTGCAGTGGCTATTAGCATAAATTGTTAGCATTTTTCCCTCCTTTGTTATCATAGTATTTTTAATCATGTTTTGAGTATTGAAATTAAATATGTTTCGAGCTGAACTTAGAATAAAAATGTGACAAACAAACCTGTTTAGTCTATTTAAAAGTATGGTTGTTATTATTTTTTAAAATACTTTACAATCTGAAATGTATTAAAATAATATTTTTTTAATTTTTAAAAATTATTTTTGATATTAGAGCATTAAAATGATCTAAAACACTAAAAAAATATTAATTTAAAGCAAAAAATTAAAAATAATTTTTTTAAAAAAAAAACTTTTGAAATGCGAAAGAATAGGCTAAATATTGTGTGCGAAAAAAATAGTTGCCTTCTACCTAACATAACAATCAATAGAATCTACTATTTTATTGCATGTTTAGACATTACTGGAAATATCATCAAGAGACTTTTTTTACCAGAAAAAAAAATTGTTAATTGATGGAACATAAACTATTAATGGAAGGTAGTAAAATGTATATGAAATCACCATGACAATACGTTTTATTATATGAAATCAACTCCGTTGTATGCACAGAGCAAGCGGTCTTGAGTAGCAAAATTGAACAGCATGCAATATATCCTCAAGAGTTCATGGCTTCTGTTTCTGTGTGTAAATATAATCAATTTGAGCTGTAAGTGTTCTTCTCATCAAACACTACTCTTCTCCAACTCCTTCACAACCCTCTTTCACCTTAACTGTCTCTGGCTCAACATTATCCTTCAACAAATCAAGAAGAAAAAAATATTAATTAAGCAAACAAAAACTACAAGCAAGTTGGCTAAAGAAAAAAAGTTGAAGAAATATTTGTTAACGTACCCCTTACATATTGTCCATCGGAGTTACATCATTGAAGGCTGGCTCCGGCCGGGCAGCAGATAAGAAAAGAATTTAGGGAAGATAAGGAAAGAAGAAAAACAGAGGTTTTTGTTATTCATTCCATACTTCAATACAGAAAACGTGAACCTAAATAGGCCACCACAATACAACGATAATCCAAAATAATAGGGACTCTAGTAATGGAGCTGAAGACTAGGAATGCTTTCAGCAACTCTTATTCCCACATTACGTTATTAATTGACTAATTCAACAAAACACAAAACAATAGTAACCCACATAAGCCTTATACCCAGATGTACCCCCATCCATGCACCCAATCACCCATATAAGTAGAGATTTCTTATCAATCCATCCCCTTAAAAAGTTCATTGTCCGCAAGGTTGAATTGTGGATAAGTTTTGGCGAAACGCCACAAGTTTTCCCATGAAGCATCTTCAGGCAGAGCCCCTTTTCATTGTACCAAGACTTCTATTTTCAGACGGTATTTGCCTTTTTGGATAACCCTACGGTCCAAAATTAATTCAGGTTCTAGTAACAGGATTTCATCCACTGAGACTGGAGGAAGAGTTATCGCAGTATTATCGACGATAGGTCCCCGTTTCTTCTTGAGCAAACTGACGTGAAAAACATTATGTATTCATGCCCTTGTTGGAAGGTCTAATTTGTAAGCAACTGCCCCAATTCGAGCTAGAACTTTGAATGGCCCGAAAAACCTTGGTGACAATTTCAAAGAACTTCTGAAAGCCACTGATTTTTGGCGGTAGGGTTGCAGCTTAAGAAACACATAATCACCGACTTCGAAGGTGATCTCCCGGCGATACAAGTCTACGCGAGACTTCATGCGAACCTATGCCTCCAACAGATTTCACTATAGATCACGAAGTATGACTTCTCTTGTGTGCAACAATTTGTCCACAGCCTGAATTTTTGCTGTCCCTAGAATGTAAAAAGTCATAGACGGAGGAGAAACCCCATAAACTGCTTCAAATGGAGACACTTTAATTGTTGAATGAACTGTCGTATTGTACCTATATTTTGCCCAAGCAAGCCATTCCATCCAGCCTTTTGGTTGGTCATAAGAGAAGCAACGTAAATACTACTCAAGAGTCCGATTTACCACCTCAGTTTGGTTGTCAGATTGGAGGTGATAACTGGAACTGCAACACAGTGTTGTGCTGTGTAATTTGAACAGAGACTTCCAAAAAGTGCTAATGAAGATTTTTTCACGATCACTAACAATTGAAAGAGGCATCCCATGTAATTTCACCACATTATTGAGAAAACATTTGGCTACTGATACAACTGTGTAGGGATGTTTTAGTGGCACAAAATGTGCATACTTTGAGAGTCGATCCACCACAACCATAATCACATTGTAACCCTGTAACAACGGTAATCCTTCAACAAAATCCATGGATATATCTGTCCAAATTCATTGTGGAATGGGAAGGGGTTGAAGTAATCCTGCAGGTCAAAGGGTCTCATGCTTACAACGTTGACATACTTCACAGTCCCGAATAAAAATTTTAACAAGGTGTAGATTCCAGGCCAAAAAAACTTGCTGAAATACATGTAAGAGTCTTCAGGTATCCAAAATGTACACCTGAAGAAGAAGAGTGGCCATCGGCCAAGATAGTAGGCAACAGTGACGAAGTGGGATTCAAGAGGACCCGTCCACTTTGCATCCAAATACCATCTCGTTGAACACAATTTAAGGACTTATTAGTAAGCAAATAATTATAATAAGGTTGTTGGGGTACCTCTTGCTGTAGAGTTTTCCACTAATCTGCAATTGGCAATGACAAGGCATGAAAGTGGAACGCTGCTACACGAGAGAGAGCATCAGCTCTTTGGTTCTCTTTTCCCTTGTGATACTGGATAGTGTAATCAAATCCCATTATTTTTGGCAGCCACCAAGCTTGAAAAGGCGTTGTGAGTCTTTGCTCTAATAAATACTTAAGACTTTGATGATCATTTTTTATCACAAATGACCTTCCCAAAAGGTAGGGTCGCCATTTTCGCACTGCCTTCACCACAGCCAACATCTCCTTGTCATAGGTGGACAATATTATAGATTTGCCCTTTAAGGCTTCACTGTAATAAGCAATTGGTTGGTTGTTTTGAGACAAGATTGCACCTAACCCATCTCCACAAGCATCACATTCTACTACGAACTGCTGTGAAAAATTAGGCAGCCGCAATACAAGAGGTGAAATGAGAGCTTGCTTCAATTTGTTAAAAGCCAACAAAGAATCTTCAGACCAACAGAACCCATCTTTGGTGAGAAGTTTTGTTAAAGGCGCAGCTATTATACCAAATCCCCGCACAAAATTGCGATAATAATCGGCCAATCCAAGGAAACCACGGACATCTTTAGGGGATGTTGGCACCAGCCAATTTTGAACAGATTGTATCTTTGTTGGGTCTACTGCCACACCCTCAGAAGAAATGAGGTGGCCCAAATACCCGACTGATAGCACCCCAAATTGACACTTTGAGAGTTTGACATACAACTGATTGTCAGAAAGAATTCCAAGAACTTGTTTTAAGTGCAGCAGATGATCCTCCCAATACCTGCTATACACCAAAATATCATTAAAAAAAAACTAAAATAAACCTTCATAAATGTGGCTGAAAAATATCATTCATGAGACTCTGAAAAGATGCTGGAGCATTTGTCAATCCGAATGGCATCACCACAAACTCATAGTGATCGTCATGAGTTTGAAAAGTGGTTTTCGAAATATCTTCATACTGGACCCTGATTTAGTGGTAATCGGAGCGTAGGACTAGTTTTGAAAAAACTTTTGCGCCATGTAACTCATCAAGCAGCTCATCAATGACTGGTATGGGAAATTTATCCTTAACTGTAATCTCATTAAGTGCCCAGTAGTCGATGCAGAAGCACCAAGACCTATCTGATTTCTTTATTAACAATACTGGTGATGAAAAAAGACTCCGGCTAGGGCGAATAATTCTGGATTGAAGGAATTATTTTACCAGTTTTTCGATCTTTTTTTTTTGTAATGGGAGTACTTGTAAGGTATTGTGTTAACTGGAGGTTGGTTTGGTAATAACAGAAATTGATGGTCGTGGCTGTGTGTAGGTGGCAATTCGGTAGGTTCTTCAAATACATACGTAAATTCTAACAGAATTTGACTGAGGTCTGGTGGCAATTTAGTGTCTTAAATTGGTTGCACATCTGAAATCATATGAACAAAAAACCTCATACATGATAAGTGTAGCAATTCTTTTTCACTCAAGGGAGCGAGCTCTAAACTGATCATCCCTTTCACTATATGAATTCAGTCTGCTTGTGTGAAAGACATACTCAGCTTCTTGTAGTCAATCTCGATTGGACCCAAAGTTTCCAACCATTGTGCTCCTAAAACTGCTTGACAGGTAGCCACTGGAAGAACAAAAAAATCAGCTCGTATTGTGATTCCTTGAAGTGATAGAGAGAGCCCCAAACAACGTCTGGTGCACTCAATAACTTATTTATTGCCGACCGTCACCTTAATGTCTTGCCACGAACCACTTGCAGTCTCAACTTGGTAACCACGGACTGATCAATAAAATTATGGGTGCTTCCCCTATCAATGAGCACAATTAATTTTTTGTTTCCTGCCCTTCCAATAACGCGAAAGGTTTGTGGGTAGGTTGTACTAGCTAAGGTGTGGAATGATATTTATGGTATTGCTTCCTCAATTGACTCAATATCCATGTCCACATCATTTTCTTCCTCATTCGGTTGCATATCTACCATCATAAATAGTTGTGGTCTGGAAAACGATGCCTGGGACATGCTTTTCATCACAGTAGAAACACAATCCTTTTTCATGCCTCTCCCTTGCCTCTTGTCCTGTGAATCGTTCGACAAGTCCACTGAAGGTACTTGTTGTCTGAGATGTCCGCTGAGAAGGGGAAGAACCAAGAAGTCTCACTGTAGAATTCTACTGCTGTCTTGGATGGAATGGAGGTGCTGCTGGCCTAAAGTGATTGCTTGTTTTCTTTTTGGAACTGGTTGCGTTCTTCTATTAGATAAGCCACACTAATGGATTCAAAAGAGTTTTTGGTTGTTTAACACGTATATCCAAATGAATTTCATCCTTCAGCCTTGTAATAAAACAACCCACCAAAAAATTTTACGGGAGATCATCCACCTTATGGGATAATTTCTCGAATGCCTCCTGGTACGTATTGACAGTCGTGGTTTGCTTGAGTCGCGACAATGCTTATGATGGATCCTCATAATTTGTTGGACCAAAACGATGGAGGAGAGCTTTGACAAACTCATTCCAACGTAATTAACCCTTGTTTTTGGTATACCACCGATACCAATGAAGTGCTATATTTGATAAATGAAATGATGCCAATTGAACACGTTGTGGAGCATCAATATTTTGAAATTCAAAGTACTGCTCCGCTTTAAAAATCCATCCTGTAGGGTCCTCACCCTCGCCAACATAGGTTGGAAAATTCAGCTTGAGGTTGGTGTGATTCCTATCAAAATTAGAAGTGTTTGAAGCGGAAAGCCTGTCGTGGGAATTATCTTCAACTACAAACAAATTGACTTCCCTATCAAGTGTGCGATTGGATTGGGTGATTCTCATTGCTTGCAACTCAGCCATGACTCCCTGTAGAGCGTCACTGACTCGACTAAAATTGTGATTCAATTCATTGAAGTTGGTGTCGTGTTGGGCAAGGGCTTCATTGACCTCAACGCAAAACTCCGCATGAGTTTTACTGCGTGTATCCATGAACCGGAATAGCTCTGATACCACTGATAAGAAAAGAATTTGGGGAAGATAAGGAAAGAAGAAGAATAGAGGTTTTAGAGAGTATTTTTGTTATTCATTCCATACTTCAATACAGAACACGTGAACCTAAATCGGCCACCACAATACAACGATAATCCAAAATAACAAGGACTCCAGTAGTGGAGCTGAAGACTAGGAATGCTTTCAGCAACTCCAATTCCCACATTACGTTATTAATTGACTAATTCAACAAAACACAAAACAATAGTAACCCACGTAAGCCTTGTACCCAGCTGTACCCCCAGCCATGCACCCAATCACCTACGTAAGTAGAGATTTCTTATCAGCATAGGTCAATGTAAAGGAGAGGAGGAGAACGACTATAATGCAAACAGTGCTGATCCTGTAAGCCATTCTTTTGTTTCTCCTTGGTTTTCTTTCTTTCTAGAAATGTCAAAAGGAACATAAAGGATATGGAGAGAAGATATTGTGTGGGTTTAATTTAGAGACATCATGGAAGGTAGATATGGAATTATATATGCATGTTTATGTGCGTAAATACACTAACTATATGACTCGTGCTCTGTCGTAGGTCAGATAAAAAAATGATGTCCAACTGATGCAAGTGCATTTTAAAAAAAAAGAGAAAAACCAGAGTAGAATGAGAAAAACCAATCTCAAATGATGAAAAGAAAAGGGAAAATAAGCAAAAACAAAAACGATGTCAACTCATGTTAACCCATTAAACTTGTAACTCGAGTTATTTTACAAGAAGCAACAAATTTGACAAAACCTTGAAGCTCAGTTCTCAACAAATCAAATGTTGAAGAAAGAAATTAAAAAAAAATTAAACATACAAAAGGATAAAAATAAAATACCAATTGTAAGAAAAAAAAATAACTTGAGTATGTCCAGGTTAACTCACCAAACTCACGGATCAGGTTATTAGATCAAAATAGCTCGATAGAAAAGAAAACGAAGAAAATCATGAAACCCAATTTTAAAAAGACCAATGTTGAATTATGAGATGGAAAAAATTAGGTCAAAAAATAAAATGATGCCAACCCTTCTTATCTTATAAAATTCATGTCCCGAGCCATTTGATCGAAAGCACTAAATATGAAAAAACCATGAAGAGTAATTATTAATAAATCAAATATTGAAGGATGAAAAAAAAAAACTCAGTCACACAGAAGGATCCAAAAGAAAAAATATATATTTAAAAGCCAAAAAAAGGTGTGATCACACCCAAGTTAACCCGTCAAACCCACGGGTCAGGTTATGAGATCGAAATAATCCTATGAAATAAAAAACAAAGAAAACCATGAAGCTTTTTTTAAAAAAAAAAAAATCAACATTGAGTAATGAGATCGAAAAAGGAAATAAGTAAAAAACAAATGTGAACCCGTTACCTAAGCCATTTGATTGGAAGTGCCAAACCTGAAAAAACCAAGAAGCTTGAATTTCAATAAATCAAATATTGAAAGATAAAATTGAAAAAAAAAATCAATTACAAAAAAGAATTCAAAAGAGAAAATAACAATTAGAAGAATGAGGATCGAATTTGAGAAAAAAAATAACAAATTAGAGGATGGATAATTTTGGATTGAAGAAAATCAATTTACAAAATAATTAAAGAAGAAACCACTAAGAGAATGGGGACTAAATTTTTAAAAATCAACAAATTAAAAATTTTGATTAAAGAATGAAGTTAAAAACAATTGAAAGCTTACAAAATATGCATGAAAAAAAGAAAAAAAATCAGGATGAAATTTGAAAAATCAAAAAATTAAAAATTTAGATTGAATGATGCAATTGAAAAAAAAAACAAAAAAAAAACTTACAAATAGAGCAAGGAAAAAAATTTAAAAAATCAAAAGAATGAGGATTGATATTCAAATATACCCAAACAAGGAGACTGCCCTGAAATTTTAAATGTTAGGCGTGAATTTCAAGGGATAAGATAGAAAAAAATATAACAGCTCCGACGATAATTTGTCCAACAAAACCAAACACGCGGCGCTTGTGGAGGAAGAGGATGCTGTGAGAAATCCAGTGACACGGCAGAAGTAAATTTTTGAATGCTGGAGTACAACGCAAGCGTCGTCGAAGCGCCTCGACATCCTCCAACACAACTAACATGTTTTTTTTTAAAAAAATTCTTTATTTATTATAAAATACTAATTTACCCATCTACCAACCTTATTAGAATAAAAAAGAAAAAAAACCAATTCAAAATACAAAAAACACCTTAAAAATAGCTTGAACTAATTTTGAAACAAAGGGTATTTTAGTAAAGTTATTGTGCTAGAAAATATGAAATCTTAAAAAAAAACCCTTAGCAACGAATTATCTGATTTTTTTACTTTTAAGAACAATGAAGGTATTTTACTGATCTAAAAAGAGAAAAAGACCTTTGTACTCCTGAGCAAGATGAAAATGACAAGTGAATCGCATGGAAAATACTATTTACCCCTAAGCTTAGTTTTTTTTGGTTGATATGATAAAGGGCGAAAGCGTCAATCCACTGTTACAATCCAATGAATTTTCCACACCCTATACATTTCTGGTAAATTCATTATAATTTACTGCTGATTTGAAGGGAAAATATAATCAGAAAAAAAGGAGTACGGATATGAGCTGGATGATTGGGTTGGAAATTAGCATCATCTTTGGAAAGTAAATGAGTTCTAGAAGCATGACGTGTATGTATTATTGAATTTTTAAGTTCTTGATAAGGAGCTCCTGCAAGCATTTATCGTGATTAAAAAAGACATGCTGTTGTATTATTGAAACCAGCCTGAGCATAATTAATTAGTTTTGATTCATTTGCCTTGCAGAAAAAATTGAAGGGCCGTCGAGTTGTCGGCGTTGATTGGTCATATGTTGGAAGAAAGCCATTTGAAACTAATGAAAATAAAGGCCATGCATGA
>Ga0325410_1003475_pt1 | contig 17786 bp, 11 predicted proteins | sample PopdelMetagenome_16_FD_206182 | JGI IMG/M metagenome (GOLD analysis project Ga0325410, IMG submission 206182) | Populus deltoides microbial communities from Bellville, Georgia, United States - Xylem-PdIQD-R3 | ecosystem: Host-associated > Plants > Phyllosphere > Stem > Wood/Secondary xylem...
AAACCAATTAGAAGAGATAATTTGGACCTTTCCTTGGTTTGATATCCTCCCCTAGGTGGTGATGGTGGGGTTACTGTCGATATAGAAAAAAAAAAAAAAAGATAAGGAGACGCATCCAATCTAGATATTCCTGTAGGGTCAGAGATGAGAAAAAAAAAAGTTAGTGAGGAGTAAAAAAATAAAAAAATTGATTAAATTGAGAAAATTAAAAAAATAATTGAAAAAATCAAACCGTGAAAAAAAAATATTAGAATTTTAAAAAAACTGATCGGTTTGGTTTTATAAGCTTAAAACTGAAAAAACCAAATCGAATTGAACCAAAAAAAAAAACCGAGCCAAGCCCGAAAAAAACCAAGTCAAACCGGTTTGAACCGGTTTTTGTTCTAAAAACTAAACCGAATCAAAACCGGTCGGTTTGAAGCGGTTTCAATTTTTTTAAAAAAAATTTAGTTTGATTATTTTTTTAATAAAAATCAAACCAAATTGAAAATAATCACCCCCTAATGAAGGCCTACCTTTACCAGAGGTGAATCTACGTGCCATATCCACATCCACCCGGCAACGTGTGCAAACCATGCATCGTCACAATTCTAGCCAGTTTCTAGTATATTCCAGGGGTAAAAAAAAGAATTTTCCTTGCTTATTTTATTATTATAATAATTTTTATATATTTTTATAAAAAATATTTGAAGTGTTGGGGTCTATATTATTGTGTGAAAATCCAGAAGGTATGAAGCTGTCAAAGAATTATTTTTCAATGTAAAATAAGGTTGAAATTAATAACTTGTAATGAGATTAGGAGAATAGGTTGCAATAGGTTTATTCGAGATGTAAATGTTAGATCTCAGTGTAAGTTTTATGTTTTTTAACTTGTTATGTTGTGTGTTAATACGTAATGTTATTGTGAATTAATAGTTTTATTATTCATAAACCTATATAGGCTAAATGAACTGTCATTAGGTGTTGTTTTAAAGTGTTAATTGATGGGTAATGAAATTACTTAAAACATTACATTATTGTACTTAAAATGTCTTCATGATATTTTTCCTTATGATGATGTGTATTAATCATAGTTTTAAAACTCGACCTGGTGGTCGATCCGGTCTAATGATCGGGTCACGGGTCAGATGGGTTGACCCGGGTCAACAAAAAAAAACTCAATATAACACTTATAGAAAACACCTAACTAGTTACAATGCAACTTATATAAATCAAATTTAAATTTTAAACCAACAACATAAATTTAATTCAATATCCAAAACACAAACCAAATATAAATTCTAAAATATTTAAAACAAAACATCCAACAACATAAATTCTAAATCAACAACACATTCACTTTTGTTGAATGAATACATTAAGTTCTTCTGTGTTCATAGGAGCAAAATTTGAATCAAATGTCGATGGAATTGAGACAATCTCATCAATACCTAATAAATCATCAGCATGCTCCTTTGAAACTTCATCATCACAATCATCTTCAATCTCATTAATATTTTTGACATCTACATTTCAAACACAATTAACAAATAAATATTATGTGTTAAACAATATTTTATTTTAAATAATATTTATCACTAAATAATCAATCATTAATTACCATCATCTAAAGTATCTTGTATGGTCATTGTTGATAGAGCTTGGTGAAAACTCTCTGCTTCTTTAGCTGTCAAAATTGGCGGGTTATCTTCTACTACCTAATTTTCAATGTCATAAATTGTCTCAAAATTAATTGGATCATAATTTCATCATTTCCAATAATTCCTATATATTAAAAGTGCAGGTAAACACAATATAAGTATTAATAATGCTACTAAATAAGATAAAATAATATTTAAGGAATTAGAGAAAAGAAATATACTTTGTTTCAATCTTAGATTGCAGTGGACGTAAACAAGGTCATTAAGCCTTTGGTGCTCCAATCTATTTCTCTTATTGGAGTGAATATATTCAAACATACTCTAATTTCTCTCACATCCCGAAGAACTATAAGTTTGACTTAACACTCATATAGCCAAATGTTGTAGATTTGGAGCACTGGTTCTATATGTCATCCACCATTCATCTATACAAAAAAATAATAAGTAAGAGTGTAAGACTATGTCAAATAATATTTTTAAATATAAAAATTATATACCTGGAGGCATAAGGGTGCGATTATTTATTGCGAACGCTCGACCAAAGTCATGTTCAGCATTCCTAAACAACTTCATCTCACTTGTAATCTTACTTTACAATGGTAGATTTCCATGTGCATACTTCTCAAGAACATCTAGAAGTCCAGAAATAGTGCTTATATGTTTATCCATTATATTTGCATCATATTGAAATCGAGGATTCAACCAAAATGCCGCTGTATAAAGATTTCTATATAGTTGTCCATCCCACCGATTATTGATAATGTCTATGAAAGGTTTCACTCTAGCCTTTCTATTTTGAAATCTCCTCAACATTTTTTCTTTTGCATGATGAATAACATCATACAAATATCTCATCGAAGGTCTATCATCACTATCAACTATTCGTAGAACTCGAACTAAAGGTTCACTCATTCGCACAATTATTACACATTCTTCCCAAAACAAAGAGTCTAACACACTCTCAACAAACTTTTTTTCTTTGCTATCTTTAGCATAAGCAGATGAGACCCATTCCCTAAATGTCACCATAGCTCTCAACTCATCTTTATGAGCTAAAATGCTTTGCAATGCAATAAAATTGGTAGCAAAACGAGTAGAAGCTGGACGAAGTATTTATTTTCCTCTAGTGAACTTCCTCATCAAATACAATGGATAACAATTATTATAAATGTACTTTGTGATACCAGAAGCATGCTTAACAACAGAACAAACTGACTACAATTTACCAATGTCCTGGAGTATAAGGTTGATGCAATGAGCAGCACAAAGAGACCAAAATATTGAAGGAAATTCTTCCATTAATAACTTGCCAGCAACAACATAATTTGCAGCATTATCAGTCACCATATGCACAATGTTTTCTACCCCAACATACAAAACAATCTCTCTAAACAGCTGATGCAACAATCTAGCAGTCTTTGAGACATCTGATACATCCACAGTTTTCAAAAAAATTGTTCCTTTAGGACAATATACAAAGAAGTTAATTAAAGCCCTCCTCTTCTGATTTGTCTATCCATCAACCATTAATATGTAATCAGTCTTTTTCCAAATCTCTCGATAACTCTCAACATAAATCTTCACTTCATCAACTGTTTTTGCCAAGTAATAACCATGAATAACATGCAAGTTTTATCCTTTATAACCAGGACCCATGGCTGTTACAACATCTATGACATGCTGATAATACACAGAGTTAACAGCATTAAATGGCACATATGCATCAATCATCCACTTCACTAAAGCAAGATCACACCGTTCAACTGCTTTCTTCCTTTGCCAACAATTCTGAAGAGACTTTTGAGCACCAAGAGTTGTTCTTGGCATGAAATATGTCCCTAAAGTTGCAGATTTATTCTGCTTTCCATAACTTGTAGTCGATTGTTTTACAGTGCTGGTGCTTTGAATCTTTTTCTTTTTTACAACCTTCGGTGGTAACATATGCTTTTTAGTATTGACATCCTCATCATCCTCATCACCACCATCATCATCTTCTAATTGCCTAATCATCATCTCTTCATGCTCCCTTTGTTGTGCATTAAATGGATTGAAATCTGCTTGCATTTCTCTAACTCTTTTTTTTTTGTTTCAGCATTTCCTTTAATATTAAAAAGCATTTGATGTCGAACATCAGGAGGACATTTGCGACATTATTCAATTTGTCCTTTAGCTCCAGCTAAATGTTGCTTAAATCGATTAATGCCACAACCCGCAAATACTTTAGCACAATATAAACATACTAATTTAGTTTTCTTATATCCAACACTAAGTTCAGGAGCTTTCTACAATGACCCCATGCCAAATCTGTTCTTCCTCTACTACCACTTGACATGGAAATTGAAAGTTGAGATGATTGGGCCGTTGAAGGATCACTATTTGGAGTACTACCATCATGTGATGACATTTTAAGGACCTGATATAATTTATAAGAGGGAATATAATTTCAAGCCAAATCATATACTTTCATTATATATTCAGACTGAGCAGCAAAACACTTTTCAATCCATTCATTAGATTAACAATGACTAATGAATAAATAACTTCAATATTTTTTTTTTTTGAGATTCTTTTCTTATCTTAAGAAAATTTTGTTTCCTAATGGAACCTTGCAAGGATACTAGACAGAGGGAAAAGAAAGTCTGATACTAGATTACTAACAAGATCCACAACATAAATGCAAGCCAACAAAAAAAACCAAACACTGGATGAGCCTGAAGGTTAAATCATTAGTCAACTAAAATCAACTAAAATGACAGTAAATGATCCTGAAGGTTGAAGGATGTTAAACACTGGATGGCAAACAAATCAATCCATAAAAACTAAGCACAACTAGCTTAAATAAAAATATAGGTTTCACAGTAACTCCAGCAAAAATTGATAACATCAACTAACTAATTTACTGTTAATATTCATTCCTCCTTATTGCTAATAAAGTTGATAACATCAGTTAGCTAATTTCATGCATGAGCTGTTAAAAAAAACACACAAAAACTATCAAGAATTTGGGATTGCAGAAGCAGCAGAACAAAAAAGCTTGCACAGTTGCACTACCAAGTCATCTTCTTTGTCAAGCAATTCAAACGAACATAAAGAAGATAAATGAGATAGTTAACTAAAATGAAACTTACGAAGAAATAAATCAAGAAAAATTAATCCTTTATTAAGTTGCAGAAATAACAATGAGACATAAGATTTATCAAGTTGCAGAAAAGAAAAGAACAGAGAAACATACATGTGGGTGTGAGAATAGGGAAGAATTGATGCCACTGTTATAGTAAAGAGCTGCAAGTTCAAAATAAATAGTGATCAAGGATTTGAAACAGCGGCACAGAAGAAAGAAAAGAGAGAACGAAAGAAGAAAGAAACAAGTAATTATAGCTCATCTAATCTTATTCACATATTCAAGAGTCTTTTGCTCCTCTGCTCTTCTTCGCGACTGAAATGAGTTTGAAGATTTCTTTAATTAGGTTTGAAATTAATTAGGTCTTCTGCAGTTCTGTTCGTTCAATTGACAATTCTTCTCGTTTTGGCCTTTGAACTGTAAAAGGCTAAAACGACGTCGTTTCATTCACACACACACACACATATAAAATAAAGTCGGGTCTCAGCCGGGTTTACCCGGGTCTGCCGGGTGCCAGGTCAACCTGCCGGGTCTCACCGGGCCAATTCCCCGGCTATTTTTTGCTTAGACCTGGCCCGACCCGGCCCCAGATCCAGGTCCGCCGGGTCCCAGATCGACTCGCCGGGCTAGGCCGGATTTCAAAACTATGGTATTAATGGTATTATTATTCATAAACCCACAGAGAATAAATAAACCATCATTAAGCAATGTCCTCGTGTGTTGATTGTTAGGTAATTAAATCGATTAATATATTACATTATTATATTTAAATTATTTTTTCCTCTCAATGTTATTGTGTATTAATAGTTTTATTATTCACAAATCCACAAAGAATAAATGAACTATTACTAGGCATTGTCTTAGAGTGTTGACTGATGAGTAATGAAATTGCTTAATACATTACATCATTGTATTTAAAATGTCTTTAAAATACTCTTTCTTACAAGTTTTCATGTATTAATAATTTTATTATTCACAAATCCATATGAGATAAATGAATTGTTACTAGGCGTTGTCCTTGGATGTTGATTGATGAATAATAAAATTATTTAATACATGATTTTATCGTATTAAAAATATCACATATTTCCTCATAACTTTATAACTTTATGATGTGTTAATTATTTTTTATTATTCACAAGCCATCCCAAGATAAATGAACCATTTATAGGTTTTTTCTTGGAGATTGTTGCCTAATGAATAATGAAAGCAATTCATATGCGACTCTTTATTTTTCAAATAACAAATAATAATAAAAGTACTTCTTCTTTTCTTTTAAGAATATAGACATATGGGTTCGAGGGTGGCTTCGACAATACTCTTTCGAGCTACTATTCCAACTATCTAGCTGATTGCCATCAAGAAGCAAAGTCACCAATGGTAACAACATTGCCTTTTTTTTAGATTTATAATTTTAAATATTTGTAAAACCATTATTTTTTATTGTAAATATTAGTTATGAGTATTCATTTTTTATTTTTATTTTCTATGTTGGTGTTGATATGTGTGTGAATTTATTCTTGTATTCTAGTTTTTAGCATACCTTTTTTTGATGTTGTGTGTTGTGATGTGCATGATGTTGAGTGGCAGATCTGTCTCTTGAATGTGTTAAAAAGAGATTTTGAGTTTAATCATAAAATTACGATTATGAAGTCAATAGTCGTCATCTAGTATTATAGTTACTAGAAAACCTAATGGTCTGCAAGAGTCTGGGTAAGGGACTAGTTGTGTAAGGAAAAGACGCATCACCTCTAGTGCACCATACCTAAGGTAAATTGCATTGTTGTTTGATTGTTACTCTAAGTCACATTTATGTCTATTAGTCTTGTCTAAGTTTCAAGGCAGATCTCCATTCGTAAGAAAGTCTCTATCTTATTGGGTTAAATCTTAGCTATTGTAAGCACCAAACTTATTTATTTCTTGGATATAGCTAAGTCCTAGCATTTTGAATGACAAGTAAATTATAATGATATTTGTTGTATTTTGGCAAACCCTAATGAATAATCATAAACTAGTTATGATATCCATTTTACATTTTTTTAAAACATAATAAAAACGATTTTATCTCTCTTTAGAAAATATGCAAATTCTTTTTTGAAGTCTAAAAAGAAAACTAGGTATTTTTAATATCGAGTTTGTATGTTACAGTATAAGTATACAACCTGATATTATGCAAAATAGTTGGAAAAACATGCTAGGGACCCCTAAATATTTTTAAAATGCCTTTTAAAAAATTTGATTTTTTAAAAATATATATAATTTTAATATTATTATATTATTTATTTGTTAAGTAGGTTGGACCTAGCCCAGCTATCTAGGCCAGACTCGGTTAGGTTGGGCCGACTGATGGCCCAACAAACCTTTTTTTTCTTGGGTTAGAAATGGGTCCAACCCGACTTAGTCAGGTTGGGCTGATAAAAGGCCTAACCTCTCTTTTTTTAAAACGTTGGGCTGGGCCTAGAGCCCAAGCCTAATTTGATCATGTTGGGTCGATAGAAGGCCCAACCTCTCTCTTATTAATTACACCTTGCCATTTGCATGCAGAATTCATTATGCATGCAAATGGCTACCCGGGGGCGAGGGCGGGTTTTAAAAAAAAAAAAAAAGATGAAGGCTTACTTGGCCAGAGGAGAAAAGCTGCTAGTGGTGTTCCTGGTGATGCTGGGAAGTCTAGTGTGTAGCTAGTTGTGGAAAAAAAAGAGAGGAAAGAGGTTGAAGAAGACTAGCAGAAATAAGAACCAGGGGGCTGGTTTGTCTCCGACTTTGGCCTATGATTTCTTGTTTTTCAATGCCTAGAATCCACCTCTATTTATATGGGGTGGAAAAGGGAAATTTTATTTTTATTGGGGACAAATCTTGGCATTTGATTCAACTGGGAAAGATCCTAATTATTGGCTCAAAGGTACAATCATGAAATGCAAAAATTAGCTGCTAAAAGCTGATGGGATTGACCACTTTGGGGCGACGCCGTGGTGGCAGTAGGGTAGTCGGTCGGCGAGACCTACTATGGGTGTATTGGGCGTTGTCTGGTTGTTTTCTTTTTCTTTCAAAATGGCGTTGTTTTGACTTTAGGATTTTAATTTAGGGATTTGGCCAAAGTTCAATTTAGTCCTCCGGGTTTTAATTATTTTCAATTGCATCCCCTAATTTATCCCAAACTTTTGATTTAATGTAATTTTGCCCTCGTCAAATTTCAATATGAGCCTCAAATTTTAGCGCCTTTTTCATTGTGATCTTTAGCTTTGGATTTATGCAAATTGACCCTCAATTAACCATCAAACTTTCAATTTTCTTCAATTTCACTTCTGTCTTCAATCAAATTAAGTGCCTAGAATTCGACGCCTTTTCTAAAAAGTTCATTAGCTGTAAATTTCTTCAATTTAACCCCTAATTTTAATCAATTGACTTTGTAAAAATTAGGTTTGGTCCTCTAAAATTTCAATCTTCTCAATTAAGACAAAATTGGGCTCTCAACTAGTTAAGTCCCTATTAAAATTAATTTAACCCATTTGAAGTATAATTAAGTTATTGCACTTAATTAAATCCTTTAATGTGACCCCAATAATTCTTAAATATAATTAAAATTTTAATTTGGCTCATGATTAAATCAAATTAGCATATTAAAAGTCTAATTATGTCCTTGGACTTAATTTTTATGCAGATTTGTCCAATAATCATTTAATTTGACTTTGAATATGCATTGTCTATTCAGTCTTAGGTTCAATGGGGTACGATTAAGCTCTTAATTCCATCCAAAATTATAGTTTGATTCTTTTATACATTTGAAATCTTTCTTAGTCTACTTTTACCAAATCATTACTCTTCTTGCTATTATTATTTTATTTTTATTTTAAAAGAAAAAAGGTAAATTTTGAGGGAATAATCCAAAAAATAGGTTATGACTGTTGCCCCTTCTTTACAATGCTTACGATAGAAAGTCTCGTAAGAGACTTTAGATAATAAGCTTTGTAAAGAAGAAAAAGGAATAAGAGATAACAGATTCACCAGATCAAGCAATGGTTAATCCTTCTAAAAGTGTTTGAAATGAGGGCTCAAAAGCATATTCAGAAGAAAAAGAGATAGGGCTAGAAAGCGCACCATCTAGGATGAAGACATAAAGACAAAACGAGATAGGGCTAAAAAATACATTATATGAGAAATAAGGGCTCAAAAGCGCACTCATAGGAAAAGAAGATAGGGATAGAAAATACACTATCAGAGAAATGAGGGTTCAAAGACGCACTCAAAGAGATAGGGCTAGAAAGTGCATTATATGGTAGACGAGGGCTAAAAAGTGCACTCGGAAAGAGATAGGGTTATAAAACGCTCTATCTGATGGTTAGGGGCTCAAAAATGCATTCAAAAAGAGAAGGGATAGGGCTAGAAAATGCACTATTTGGTAGACAAGGGCTAGAAAGCGCACTAAAAAAAAAGATAGGGTTAGAAAATGCATTATCTGATGGATGAGGGCTTAAAAGCACACACTAAGGGAAATGAAATATAAGTCCCCTTTCTTCATAGAGATATGCGTGTATACTTACCTAAAAAATATAAGTCCCTTTTCTTCATGGATTTTCCCTCTTCTTGAAAGTTTGAGTCTCTGTAGTAAGCTTCAATGACTTTTTCACTTTCGTTTACTCAAATCACAACTTGTGATCTTCACCTCTAGGAAGGACATTATATTTGCATACTTCTTTGCATAAAAACCTTTATCTCGAAGGTCACCAGCTCTGCCCTACATTTTCTATTTTCTTAAAAAAGAAATCATGGAGTTATCCTTATTATGTGTTTTTTGGATTACCCCCCGGCTTGATCATGCCCCCAAGTATTTAAAGTTTCGAGTTTTTCTTTAATGATGATGCTATGTGGAATAAGATTTATTTATAAGGGTTGTTTTCATGGAAAATTTTCTGGAATTTCAAAGCCATTCCAAATATAAAGACCATTTTGATGTCAATTTCAAACAAACTTGTTCAAAAAAAAAATCAAGTGATTTATATGGGCAAGTTTGAAAGTCTTTGTTTTGTTGTTTTGGTAAAAGTGTAAAATGATGTTTTAATGGCCAGAGTGGTTCAAGCTTTAATTTGAGGGTTTCAGAGAACCAGTCTTCAAAGCATTGATTTTATTTATATGAATAATTAAGCTTATTTCTCATGGGAAAACATTGCCTACCGATCCAGATTGCTTGTCTTTGATCAGAAAGGGTTGGTTGGGTACCTATCATTGGCTTTGGCTTTTGGTTATGAAGAAAAAATATACTTTTAGGCTGAAAAGGTGTTTAAGGAATTTCATAACCAAGAATCACTAGTGCTTGTTTCTTGACCTCCTTTTGGTCCATTGATTTCTAGACCTTTAACTTGTAAAATGGTCCATCGTTTCCCCTTGTGTCGGGCTGGGCTTTTTATTTTTTTTCTTCATTTAGTTTTGAGTATCATCATCATATTAGTTTTTTGTGGTATGCTTAGACCTTCTAGACTCTTTGGATTCTTTTATGCCCCCCAGCTTTGTTTAGGCACCTTTAATCATTGATGATTATTCTGCATATTTGGATTACTTTTATTAGATTCTCACACTTGCCCCTAGTGTGAGGTGTGATCTTAATCAAAGTTATTTTCTATATATATATATAAAAAAAAAACATATAAACTCTTGCAAATGATATATTTAGCCTTGTAAAAGGATTATCAAAGATGACCCTTTCTCATTTCAAATACATTTATTTAGGATCATTAAGCCTTGCTTCTTTCATGCGAACATGCAAAATGGTTTCTCATTATTCATTCAGCTAAAATTTAGCTTTGAAGTCATCTCATGGTGATTGGGTTGTTCTTCAAGTTTTTCTAAGTATATGGTCACTTTTCTAGGAGGTCACTTGAATTTTTAGAACTTGTTTGTTAGAACAAACATCAATCTGGTTTTTGTTTTTGTACCAAAACTTTGATTTTTCTAGAAACCTTGAGAAAACATGAGATCATGCATAGTTTTTGAAGAAAAAAGGAAAACACACCCAAACATTCTTGGCCAAACTTCAATTTCAAAATTCATGAAAGTGTAAGTTGTGCTCATGTAGGTATGGAATAAAAGAATGAAGACAGTCATAGGAAAATGCATGATATCATTAAAAAAAAGTGCTTATTTAACAAAGAAAATCTTATGGCATTACGAGGCAAATTGCTGATAGGACTAAAACAGGTTGAAACATTATAAAGTCAAAACAATTTTGCAGATATGATCAAACAAAGGCAATTACTTTTTAAACACAATAGGAGTAGGCTCCATCTTTCAATTTTGGTACACTTTTCTTTCGGCCAGCCTCCTTACAAAAGCTCTTGTAGGGATCTCATCTATAATATAGATAGAAACTAAGTGCTTGCTTGAGTAAGCTAGTGAGGCGGGCCATGTTAGCCTTTAAATACTCCAATCCTTCTTGGAAGTGAGCATTATGTTGATGAAAGGATTGAGAAGATTGTTTGTCATTTGTTGAATTTTCATATAATAGGAGTGTGCATTTTACTACTGATTATTCACCTTTTAAAATTATCTATAACTTTAATCCCTTAACTCCTTTGGATTTGATTCCTTTACTTGTTTATGAAAGAGTTAGTCTTGATGGTAATAGAGAAGAACATGTAAAGAAGGCTCTTCATGAGAGTGTACACAACAAATACATAAAAAAATAAGCAATATTCATTCAAAGTTAATAAAGGCATAAAAAAGTTATCTTTGAATCAGGTGATTGAGTTTAGGTGCATATGCTTAAGGAAAGATTTCCTCAACTTAGGAGGTTTAAGTTTGATGACGAGAGGAGATGGTCCATCCCAAATCCTTGAAATAATTAATGACAATGCCTACAAAGTGAATCTACCAGGTGAGTATGGTGTTAGTGCTATTTCTAATGTCTCTGATATCTCTTTGTTTGATGTAGGTGAAGATTCAAGGTTAGATCCTTTTAAGAAGAGAGGAGAGAAAGCAATCCAAACTACATGAAAGGATCTACTAGAAGTTCCAATTGGGCCAAATACAAGGTAAATAGCAAATAAGCTTAAAGACGTATTCAATAGACTTATTTAAAGTACTTGGGTCAAGGTGAATTTCAAGAAAGCTACAACTTTATAAGTGATGATTAGACCTTATTTAATTTAATATATGATTAAACCTTATTTGACCTAATTAATTTCAGCATTAGAGATAGTTTTGGCCTTATTTTTTCTAATAAAAAATTTTACACTAGCAAGCATAACTTTCAATTCGACAGTTAGATCGAACTGAAGTTTTTCCAAAAGATTTTATAAGAATGTTCTTTTATACAATTAAAATTTCATAGTGATCAGACATCATGCAGTCTTTATGATAGGATCTAAAAGCTACCATGCAAGATTTGTAGTTTCGTAGTTGATTTAGGATTTTTATTCATATTTTATTTAGAACTCTTTTATTATTTTTTCTACCTTATTCAAAATATTTTTACCTATTATAAATAGAGTTATTTAGCTTGCTTTTAGTTTTTTTACTGACTTTGATTTCAAAACAACTTATTGTGCGTTTGTGAGAGGATTTTTATATTTTTAATCTTAATTGAATTACTCTGACTCATTGAAGAATTAACCAAGTTTCGTGGTGTTTTCTATACTTCTCATTAGTGTATCTTCATAGATGTTTGGTGAGGATTCGGTTTCTATAGTCTTGATGTTCTGGTATATGTTATTGTTATGTCAATCTCAATTATAACTTTTTTTGGAAAAGGTTGATTTGACTATGGGTTTCTGAATCTTTATATGCACAGGGCTCACATCAATATTATTTTTTGGTCAATTTGGTCCTTATTCTCTTTTTATTTTTTTTTATTTTTGTTAAAGTTATTTTTCTTTTCAGTTTAACCATTCATTCAAAAAAAATTATTTGCCCTCTAATTTATTTGTTATTTTGAATTTAATTCTCATTCTTTTAATTACTATTTTTTTATCCTTTGTATAATTAATTTTTTTCAATTTCATTCTTCAACGTCTGATTTACTGGGAATTGGACTTTGTGGTTTTTCCTTGTGTGATGCTTTAGGTATAATAAACCGAGTTACATGTTTGAAAAGTTAACACGTGTCTACATCCATTTTTTACTTATCTTCCTTTTTCGATTTCATTGTTAGACATTGATTTTTTTATTAAAAATTCCCTTTGTGGTTTTCTTCAAAAAATTTCTACCGTGTTGTCCTAATCTTATAACTTAGACCACAAGTTTTACAGGTTAACTCAGGTTGGCTCGTCTTTTATTACCTAGGTTAGATGTATATCACGCTACTTCGGTTTGACTTGGGTAGTTTTTTTTCCTTTTTTTAATCTAATTTTGTTCTTCCAAAGTTTTTTTTTCTCAACTTAATGTGAACTTTTTTTAAAAAAAAAACAAAAACTTGATTATTTAATATTTTTACTTATTTTTTATCGTCTAATTAAAATAAAACCAATTTATTAAACTCGATTGGTGTTATAACCCAAGTAGTTGGTTTTCTTATTTTTTTCAAAACATGTTTTTTACAGGAAAAAATACATATTCGTGGCCTAACATGGCACTGCCTAGTAGATTATATATTTAGTTTCTTTGTTTCGTTTTTAATCTTTATCGTAATACTATTTTTTTCCTAAATTGGAGGCCAATATTTTACATTTAACAAAATATATAGCGTGTAGGCTTTTCATTATAGCAATAGACATATTTTACTATGAATTGCTACAAAAAAATACTATTTTATCCTTGAGTGGAAAAAAATCGTGGCCTTGGTTTTGGGGGTAATTTGATCTTTTCAAATGGCTCATTGGTCATTAAAAGATTGTTTGGGGGTATCTGAGTCTTTTTCAAATTTTTTGCATGGTAAAATTATATTTTTACCCCTGAAGTCAACAAAATTTAGAAATGTTGACTGATGATGTTTTCATCTTTTCATAAACTTTAAAACAATAAAAATATTTATTTGCCTTTAAGGATAAAAAAATAGAGATGTTGACCAAGAATTCTTTTGATTTTTCTGTTATTAAGCTACATTTAAAATAAGTTTCTTCCCTTAAAAAAGATTAAAAAAATATGGTGTGCATTTAGGGGTGTTTTTGTCCTTTCACACGAGTTTATTTGTAACTTACAGGGTTATAAAGGGTGTTTTGATATTTTGATATTGAATTTTTAAATTTTATTTTGAAAAGCAGATGGCGCATGCTCAATACATGTAAAAACCCAATTAAAAACCTATCCTAAGCAGAAAAAAAAACTTATTGAATTATGAATGATGCAATTCAAGAAAGTTGTCTTAATTAAGTTGACTTATAGTCTTGTTGTATACTTGCTTCACCATATTTTTATTCTAAAAGAAATGATGTATGTCATGGACTAATTAGCTTGAAATATGTATTCCATGTAATATCAAAATATTAATTCTACAAAAATATTGGAAGCTAATGCTATGATGAAGTTATGAAAATTCTGTAGGATAAGACATGCATTGTTAATGATGTTATAGGTTGAGAAATTATTGAGTCGATAACTTGGTATTAGAAATACAAAGGAGACTGTTAAAAAACATTTAAGAAAAAAATTGCACTATTTTGAAATTGGTAATTTCAAATAAATGATCATAAAATTATGACTAAATTTTTTGGGGTGTTTAAGTTGGTATCAGAACTCGGGTCTGAGTTCAATAATTTAAATGATAATTTAACAAATAATTGTTTTGGTATCAGGATGGTTCACATGAGGAAATGTGCATTGTCAAATCATTCCCTTATAGGGAGATGGGTTCAGCATGAAAGAACCAAGGAGAGACATAGATAGAATCCGTTTAGGGATACTGCTTCCAATATGCCATTAATGTCTTGTCAGACAAGATTAAGGGAATCATTTGCATTAGAGGATGACATTGATTCAAGACAGGCTGGAGTGTCACAACCTAGGGAGTTGGGTTGGTAGGGACAGAGAGTAGTATCCTTAGCTACAGAAGTAGCTCCTGCGCTACATGTTGACCCAACATTTATAGCTTAGAAAGTGAGAGTAGTGATGGAGGCGATGCCTAATGCACCAGCCTCGACTGCCTTGGTGGGTCCGACAATGCAGATAGCGCTAATGGTTACAACACCAACTGATAGTATGGATACACTCGTACGTATTGTAAAAAGTATAAGGGAGTTAGGGTGTGAACCCGTTTTGGGTGAACCGAATGCGGAGATAATAAGTTGATGGCTTTGCATAGTCGAGGATATTTTGGATCAGATGCAAGTAGCAGAGGGATTACAGGTGAACTGTGTCGTTTATTTGCTTCCTAATCGAGCACGATCTTGGTGGGATACCTTGAGATCAAGGAGACCAGTAAGGTCTTAGTCGTGGACCAATTTTAGATTGCAGTTTGAGCAATAATTTTATTCATCATACCATTGTAAGGTAAAGAAATAGGAGTTCCTAAATTAGGGGTAGGGAGATATAATAGTTTTGGACTATGAATGGAGGTTTTATGATCTCTTCATGTTTGCCTTGCACTATGTTCCTATGGAGCATTATAGGATTGAGAAGTTGCGAGATGGTTTACAACAAAAATTAAGGTAATGGTTAATAGCTTTTAAATTTGAAACAACCAAAGAACTTATAGAAATGGTAGAGGCCCTAAAGGCGTGTATGAGAGAGGGCTAGCAGAGTCAACCTAGTTTTGGGAAGCAGAAGGATATAGACTATTCTGTGGGTAAGCCACCACCTCTGAAAAAGAATAAAGGGCAATTTCGCTAGTTTAGAAAAAGAGGAGGGCAAACCACATGATACAGTTAGAGCACTAAGGTGGGGTCGACAAGGGGACAACTAAACCCGAGAAGTAGTTTCACTCGAGGGGTTTTAGAGTAGAAGACGATCACTTATCCTTTATGAGCTTAGTGTGGGTGGAGGCATCCAAAGGATTGTTCTACGTTGCCAGGATGGAGTTAGATTTATGGGGGGAGCATAGATGATGAGATTGCCCACATTTAAGTTAAGGGTGCTAGAATTGCGGAGGTTATGGTCATTTTAAGAAACTACCCTAGAAGAACAGAGTTTATTCAAGGTTACCAACACCAGCTCAGAGTCAACAGCAAGTCACAATTGTGGATCAACTAATCAAAGTGGCACGGTCAGGGGCCAGCAATAGTAGAGGCCGACCTCAAGCTTAGAGTGAAGGGGTATAAGGTGTCAAGACTCAAGGTAGGGTGTTCTATATGAAATGGGAGGAGATTAGGGCAGTCCCTAATGTAGTGGTAGGTATTTTATCGTTAAATTTCTTGTCTATGCATGTATTATTTGATCTTGGGGTTACCCATTTTTCTTGAAGCACATACACTTGTTGGAAAACTAGAAAAGAATCCATGTAGAGTAGAAATTGGGTTTACTATAAGTACTCATTTGAGGAAAAATGTATGTATTGATTGTGTGTATAAAAGAGTCAAGGTTGATATAATAGGGTGTGAGATTAGAGTGGACTTGCTACCATTAAAGTTGTATGAGTTTGATGTCATTTTAGGTATGGACTTCTTGAGTAGCTATAGGCATAGATGGATTGTTTTCAAAAATTACAGGAGAGTGATATTTAGAGGGTAAAGAAACATCATCCCAAACTGTATCATTTTAGCAATAACTGTAAGGAGGTTGATGAAGAAGGGATGTGAAGCCTATCTTACTTATGTATTAGAGTTGAAGAAGAAAGAAAACCAATTGGCACATCTCCTTATAGTTAGAGAGTTTTCAGATGTGTTTCCACTTGAGTTATCAGGGGTACCATTAGAGATTGAGGTGGAAGTATCTATCGATGTATTGCCCGATATGTCCTCAATAACCCAGTCTCCATATAGAATGGCACTGGCTGAATTAGTTGAGTTGAAGATTCAACTTTAGAAATTACTAGATAAGGAATTTATACGTCCAAATAATTCACATTGGGGAGTTTCAATGATATTTGTGAAGAAAAAGGACAAGATTTTTAGGCTCTACATATATTATAGATAGTTGAACATAACATCAATGAAAAACAAATATCTGCTTCTATAGATAGATGACATCTTTGATCAACTCAAGGGAACCAGGGTATTTTTAAAAATAGACCTGAGATCTAGGTATTATCAATTAATAATTAAGGAACTGGATGTGATCAAGATCATGTTTAGAACTCGTTATGGACATTACGAGTTTTTAGTAATGTTCTTTAGGTTAACAAATGCACCTGCAGTGTTCATGGACCTAATGAATTGAGTTTTTTTTTTTTTACCCTAATTAGACAAGTTTGTAGTAGTGCTTATAGACGATATCTTAGTCTATTCTAGCTCATATTCAAAGCATGAACAACACTTGAGGCATGTATTAATGACTATAAGAAAGCATCAACTGTATGCCAAGCTGAGTAAGAGTGAGTTTTGACTAAAAGTAGTTTTTCTAGGGCACATTATATCAGTAGAAGGAATATTTATGGATCCTAGAAAGGTTGAGGGAGTACTGAAATGGGATAGACCTAGGAATGTGATAGAAATTTATAGCTTCTTTATTGATGACCCGATTGACCTGGAAGGAGATGAAGTGGAAATGTACCAAAGAGTGCGAAGAGAGATTTCAAGAGTTAAAGAGGAAGCTTACAACTGTACCAGTGAGGGAACTAAAGGATTGGTTGTTTACAGCGATGCATTAAATAAGGGTTTAGGTTGCGTAATGATACACCACCGTAGGGTGATTACTTATACATCAAGACATTTAAACACTAATGAGATCAATTACCTAGTGCATGACTTAGAGTTAACCACTATGATATTTGCTCTAAGGGTTTTGGAGGCACTACTTATATGGGTCTGTCCAAATATTTATGGATCATAAGAGTTTAAGACATTTAATGACTTAGAATGAACTGAACATGCGACAAAGACACTAAGTGAAATTGATAAAAGATTATGATTGTATGATTGATTATCACCCGAGAAGAGAAAATGTTGTCGCAAATGCTCTTAGTCATAAAAATAAGGTAGATGATACCCAAATGATTGTGATGA
>Ga0325410_1003478_pt1 | contig 17778 bp, 14 predicted proteins | sample PopdelMetagenome_16_FD_206182 | JGI IMG/M metagenome (GOLD analysis project Ga0325410, IMG submission 206182) | Populus deltoides microbial communities from Bellville, Georgia, United States - Xylem-PdIQD-R3 | ecosystem: Host-associated > Plants > Phyllosphere > Stem > Wood/Secondary xylem...
TATGATTTAATCGTATTCTCTCTTACTAATTAACTTTACTAATGATCTCTATTGAAATATTGATGAGGTTTTAGTAGTTAGTCAATGAATTAGGAGTTTCTTGATTTCAATTGTGGGTTCTTAATTAATTTTCTATTGTTTTTATATACAAAGATTTTGCAGCCACAAGAATCTCAATTAATTATGAGAATAAACAAATTGTACTCTTATACGGCTTTCCCTCTCAAATGTAAATAACAAATCAAAATCTTGCATTCTCATCAAACATATCTACCATAAAGTACTTCTCCAGTTACAAAAAAAAAAAAAAAGGAAAAAAAAGAGAGCTCCTTGGGTGTTTAGCTTTTGTTCTAGATCTAGATTAAAAAACCATCTTAACGAAGAAGTTATAATTAATTATCTAGATTAAGTACTTTTCCCGTTACAAAAAAAAAAGTACTTTTCCATTTTAGATTCAAAACTTAAATTTAATACTAACTTTTACTGAAATTTTAAATTGATTTTAAAAAATAAATTTTCATTAATGTCAAAAAAACTATCTTAACTCAAAAGTTAGTTGTTAAGTAAGATTTCAAATTATAATTTACATTATTTTTTTACCATACCTCGTCAAGTGTTCACCCTTTGATTTTGAAACTTGTATAGATTTATCATTTTCTTGTGCTTAATTTTATCAAATAGAATGAGAATAGTGATATTTAAACTTGTGACTATTTAGGCTCTAAAATCATGTAAAAAATTTAAGATATTAAGTGAGATCCCAATATATAAATTATTTTACTTTTTAAGAGTTAAAACTATAATATTACATTAAAAAAATTATTTTTAACATTAAAAATTAAAAAGAACTAAAACCCTTAGGGAGGTATTATAACTCCCTATTGTCACTATTCATTGGATCAGTTTAATGATGTTTTTGCTCTCCACCCAAAAATCTTAAAACAAGCTTTCAAGGGCATTAAGGTCTTTTCTCATTGCTAATTTTTCATTATCAAATAGAAAAAGAATAAATAAGTATTTTTTCATCTTGATTGTATAAAAACGATCCAAATACCCTTGGAAGAAAAAAAAAAAAAAACTTGGTATCAAATGGTATTTTTATATTTTCACACTATTTTTTTGCTATTATAATTTAAGCTGAAAAGAATTTTGGTATTTGCACAAATATAAAAAAACAAGAAATAATTAAAATGCACAGTCAAACTACAAAACCACCTTTAAAATAAAAATTTTAAGCCTAGGAGTGTTTTTGGCTTTTAACAAAAGTTTTTTGTAATTACAAAGTTAGCTTATGGACAATTCTGTGTTTGGATAAATAAAAAAACAAAAAGGTGGGCGCGTGTTTATGACACCTAGGGGCGCGAGCAATTCCTCCTGGCGTCCAAAAATTAATACCTTTTCGCTGTGTCGTTGGAAGAGCCGTCGTGTTCTATTCCTGTTGGTGTGGTGTGTGCCGTTGTTGGTGATCTAGTTTGGCTCTAATGAGCCTTTTTTCCCCTTCTTCTCTCTCTCCTTTCCTCTAAAAATTATTGCTTGACTCTCTTGGTTATTGACATTTTAACTGTAGTTCTTATTATTTTGATTTTTAATTTTTGATTTGGCTCTTTTGTATAAGTTTTATTTGTTTTTAATTTCATCATTCAATCTCAATTTACTAAATATTATATTATCTGATGTGGTCTTTATTGTTTGGATTTCTACTTTTTTTTCCTTTGTCCTTTTGTAATTTTTGTAATGGTTTTCAATTTCATCATTCAATTCAAATTGATGGTATTATATTTTTCAACCTGGTCCTCATTGTTTTGATTTCTAATTTTTTCCTTAACCCTTTTGTAAAAGTTATTATTCTTTTCAATTTCACCTTTTAATTACAACATTGTTTTTATTTTTTTTATGTCAATTTTGATCCTTATTCTTTTAATTTTTTTCTTTTACTAGATTGTTTTTTTCATTTTAACCTTTCAATTAAATATAAATTTATTTTTTAATTTAATTTTGATCCTCATTCTTTTAATTGCTATTTTTTAAATCTTTTTGTATAATTAAAATTCTTTTTTCAATTTCATCTTAGAACATTTGATTAATTGAGAATTGAACTTCATGGTTTGTTTGAATAGATGTTGTGGGTCTAATGACTCAGGTTATGAGTTTAAAAAATTAACATGTTTTTTTTTTATTATAAAAAAGTGCTTTATAATCCTCTTTTTTTTATCGGGTTATTCGAATTTCATGATCTGGGTCATGAATTTGGCAAGATATCTCAGGTTGGCTTGATCCTGATTAACCAGGGCTATAAGTTTGTCATGATCAATTTTTTATGTCATTTTTTCTCTTATTTCAGCGCCTAAACATCATTTTTTGTAAAAACAAATATCATGGCCTTGTGGCAAAGCACGAGCACTGGTGTGCTGTTCTAGGAAACCAAATATAAAACATATACTCCTAAAAGTACATGTAGTGGTACGAGTAAAGATCGTTCTCACGGAGAGTATTTAGCCTAATCTTATGCTACATGAACAAGGATATAAGGGTTGTGTATAACATAAAAGTTTTAAAGGAAAACCTTGGTCTAATTCAAATTAAAGTATCAAAATCAATCAAAAGAGAAAACCTTGATATAAGTCAATGTCCACCATCAAAATTTCACAACTAATCATCGATGCAAATATATATCAATTCAGACTTCAAGTATTCACCGTTGGAACTATTTTTTTTTTATCTCTTTTTAGTCACAATTAATTAGAAAACAAGCAATCTAATTAATCCAAACTACTAAACAATCCAAGACAAACACTAAAGGTTTAATCTAGTAGTAGCCTTAAGAGTTAGAGAGATCGATATCATTAGATTTGATATCTAACCTAGTAGTGAATTGGAATGGATAATAAACTAGTAGGCCTCTTAGTAATTAAATGAGACAATCATGAAAATAGATATATAAAAACATTTGATACTCAAGCATAAATTGAACAATAAAAAAATAAATTAGATGTCATTATTTTATTGATTATGAGGCTTCCATTTCCTTTGATCAATTACAAAATTTTAGCCACGCAGGACCATGATAAAAACTCTAAGGAGAAATTAGAGAATAGGGGAGAGAGAGACATCTCTAATATACCCATTTTCCTCTTTTTTACACGTTAATCCTGCCTTTTAGAAGCCAAAAAAATCTTCTAAAAATAATCTAAATATTATCCTCAAATAATAACAAACCAATCTGACTAATTAATGAAAACATTAAATAATAATGTAGAGTCCTAATATAACTAGGAAAATGATATTTTCAACTTGTATTCATGCACCAAATGTAGAAGTTTCTGAAAAATAAATCACATTAGGGTTTATGTATTAGATTTGCTAGCCAAAGAATGTTTTAGCATGTATGCAGTACATGTGTAGCGATTTTATACCCATTTTCACCTCAATGTTTTTAGTATCTGTAACATCCTAAAATTTTCATATTCATCCAAAGCATAAATTCATTTATTCTTTAAGAATTTGGAGCATTTTTTTTGTAATACTTTCATATCTTGTAACTTTAACTATAATAATTCCCTTTTAAGATTTGTTCTTCTCTTTTCTTATTTTTTTTTATTTCTATCAAAATTTAAATAGAGTCTCTCTTTAAAAGTAACAATCATAACCTTCATCACTTGTATTAATCTCATATAAATCAATACAAATTTGATCCAATCATCCTAGATCATAATCTCACTATAATAAAACATTTCTCTTTTATTCTCATCATCCCACAACACTTTCATTCTTTATCAAATTCTAATTATAGTGATTGACACCCATAGTTTATAATCAAAGCATTATTTAATTAATATTTAAATACTAATACGTGTATTAGAAGACATCTCAAAATAAAACACATGATTACATATTATCTAGTTTTACATCTTTAGTTTAAGTAAGTCTCAAGATACAAGCAACACTATATTATTACATGTTTTCATTGTTTAAGATAACAAAAGACAATATATTAGTCCAACTACTCCTGCCAGGACTGCGAGGATCCTAAAATCAAATAAGAAAATTCTAAAGATGATCTATACATATACATGAGAATATTCAAAGTAGCAAAACAATCAAATATATTGGTCCATTAAACTCTCTTGGATATTTATTGCATTTCAAACAATCTTAGTAATTATAAGTTATCTTAACTAATTCCATGGTTCATAAAAAATAAAGCTACCCATTACATTCATCAAACCATCCATTTAACCTCATGGTCGTTTTATATTTTTTGCCACCCAAGAGGATGACGTAATTTCGACAATCCCACACGGATGCCTTTGTCTGCAGCAACCTCTCAGGGATGCCAATAACTCCAGCAGTCACTCATAGATGCCTATAACTCCAACAATCCCTCACAAATGTCAATAACTTTGGCAATCCCTCATGAATGCCAACAACTCCAACAATCCCTTATGGATGCCAATAACTCCGTAAATTTTCTAAGTTAACTTGTTTCATTTCATTGTTTTTTTTTTCAACTCCACAATCATGTGATTGAAATAAACAACCCATTTATTAGAAACATTCTAATAACTAACTTAAATTGGGATGTTGGATACCTACTTGCAATTTGGTTATGTTCGTTTCCTCCTGTCTACTATCTTACTCCAACAATTTTTCGCAGAAATTTTTCACATCCCATATCTCTCATATACTTTACCCAACGCATTAATGTAACCACACTATTTCAAGAAGTTGTATCAATTATCCTTGGCATCCCCATCATTACTGCTCGAACCATTTACATTAAGTAAGCTGGATCATGATAAGGCGCAGGTGCTTTTGTACATACAACAGGTGGAGGCTTGTTCGCCTGTTCATCATTGCCTATTACTTATGGTTGTACATTCTTAGTTTTCTAGGAGAAAGATTCTCTCTTATGTCTTATTAATTCTTCTCTCTCAAACTGTATGGACATCGTAGGCATATGAGATGTTGTATCTGCCAGAGGATCGCTTTCTTAATCCTCATTGCTCTCCTTACCCAAAACCTTTCTCTTAATAGAAGATTGATTTGTTATAGCTCTCTATCAGGTGCGAACCATCCTGAATCAATAAACATTCTTCAATCAGAAATTCCTGGCTCTGATACCAATTATAACATCTCGAAATTTCCATGTTCATCCAAACCATAAATTCATTTATGCTTTAAGAATTTGGAGGATTTTTTTTTATAATACTTTCATATCTTGTACCTTTAACTATAATAATTCTCTTTTACGATTTATTCTTCTCTCTGATTTTTTTTATTTCTACCAAAATTTAGGTAGAGTTTCCCTTAAAAAGGAACAATCCATAACCTTTATCACCTGTATTAATCTTATATCAATAAATAAAAATATGATCCAATCATCCTGAATCATAATCTCACTATAATAAAGCATTTCTTCTTTATTCTCATCATCGCATAACACTTTCATTCTTTATCAAATTCTAATTATAGTGAATGGCACCTATAGTTTATAATTAAAACATAAGTTAACTAATATTTAAATACTTAAGTCAAATACATGTATTAGAAAACATCTCACAATAAAACACATGATCACATGCTATCTAGTTTTACATCTTTAGTCTAAGTAAGTCTTAAAATACACGCAACACTATATTATTACATGCTTTCAATTTTTAAGATAACAAAAGACAATATATTAGTTGTCCTAATCCAATCGGGAGTACAAGGATCCTGAAATTAAATAAGAAAATTATAAAGATGATTCTATAAATGAAAATATTCAAAGTAACATAACAATCAAATACATTGGTTCATTAAACTCTCTTGGATATTTATCGCATTTCAAATGATCTAAGTTATCTTAACTAATTTGTCAGACCACCTATTTAACCTCGCAGTCATTTTATAATAGATCCTTCATGGATGCCAATAACTCTGGCAATCCCTCACGGATGCTAATAAATCCGTATATTTTTAATTTAACTTTTTTATAAACATTTTTTTTCTTTTTATAATCCATAATCATGTTAGTGAAGTAAACAACCCATATAGCAGAAAAATTCTGATAACTAACTTAAATTGAGATGCTGAATATCTACCTGCAGTCTGGTTATGTTTGTTTCCCCCTACCTACTGTCCTACTATAACAATTTCTCCTATATCAACAAGATTTTCAATTTTTCATCATCTTATTAGGACATAGCATAATTTATACATATCAATAAACATTAAACACCACATCGAAATCATTCATTTATTCTCAATCCAAAATCATCTACTTAATCTTTCATAGTATTCTTCCCTCATTTTAACCAATTAAACTTAACCACTTTAATTTTTACCTATAATTTGACAATCTTCTCTTAGAAGTTCTCGATCATATTAACACCATTTCATTGTTATTCAATAAAATAATTTACTTGTTCTCAAATATCATCCATCTAGCAATATACATTTCATATTACACGATTTCACATGCATTTTCACAAGTAAAGAAAAAACTTTTCCTATTCTCTCCTTTTCTCTTAGCCGAAATACATAGTAAGGAAATGAAAGATACAATTTGTTTTTCCACAACACATCAATAATATATTCATGTACATTAACCAAGCATAAATTAGTAAGCATACATGATAATTTCACTGTTTTACTAATTCTTCCCTATGTTGATCGGCCCTAAACCTCTTTAATGCTAAACATTTTCTTCAATTTCTAGCAAGGTTTTGCACTCATCACTCTCTACTATACCCCAATTGATTTAAACAACAAACAATTTGCATTTCCCTTAATTTTCTATCATGAAAATTCATAAATTTAGCATTAGTTTTATTCCTTTTCACTCAAGTTTATGTAGGTAGGTTGAGAACCCCCTACCAAGCAAGAAAATGAACTTTAAAAGTTTTCGTCATGAGATTTTTATGCTCCTCCACTTTTTCTCTCTCATTGCCGCCAACCGTCTCTCAAATTTTCCTTTCTTTCTCTTGATTCTTATGGTAATGTGTTTAATCACCCATCCTCTCTTTATCATAGCCATGATTCATGATTTCCTTATGTTTTTTTTGGTTTTATAAAGCAAGAAATGAAAAAACTCCTCCTTTTCTTATGGGTGCATTAGACCCTTTGGAGAAACAAAATAAGGGATTTGTTTTTTTGTCTTTCCTATTTTACCCTTACTCACTCTTACTTAAGTTGTTCCACATGTTTTCAGGTAATTTTTCTTTAACTCCTGGTATATTTTCATACTAAAATTTCTATTTTTTTTTAAAGTTTATGGTTTTATTGTATCTTTCAAAACTCAAAACACAAAAGTTGTAGGGTTTTTTCTTAGTATTCCATAGCATTTTGAATCATCTCAATCAAAGCTCAGATGAGAGAGTTATGCCTAAATTATAAAGCAATGTCGAAATTGTTCAAAATCATCCGATTAACTTTATTATGCCTTTAATGCCTCCATTTGCACCATAAATTAAAATATAAAAATAATAAGTATTTTTAGACGTCAAATAATTAGAAAATACTAAATATTAAGGATGAAAAATATGATATTTTGCATTCTTATCAGCACCAAGACTAGTTAAATGTAAAAAAAGGTTTTATATTACCTTTATAGAAATCAATAAAGTAAAGAGTAATAAAACTATAAAAACATGGTAGCAATAGTATGCTTCTCACACAAACCAAGTGGCGCTCCCTTCATCAGTAATAAATATTTCAATATTTCATTAGTCGAGATGTGTCCACATCGCTTAGATTTTCTAAATTTCTTTGATATCCTTCATTAATTTGGTTCTTATATATATATATATATATTCTTCTAATAAGGTGACTATCTCTATTTCTTTAATTTCTCCAACTTTAGTGTTGTAAAGTAAAAAAAAATTAAAAAAATGCAGACTTCCTGAATTTTAAAACTAATGGCACACCCTCTTTTGTTAGATGGTTTAATGTTGACTTTGTTAGGTGGACGGGAAGGAATATATAAAGTGACGAAGATGTCAATTTCATCTGGTGTATCTTATATTATTATTATTCAATTCGATTAGATTGAATTAGTTAAGAGTGTTGTGCTATGTTTGGCTGAAATAAAAAAAGAATTGAATATAAAAAATATATATTCTGGTCATCAAAAATTATTTGCTATAATTATTAAACTTGATTTAATGGATCAACATTGAAATCTCCAAACTCAACTCTTTATCTATCCCAAATTTAAAATTAAACCATGTAGAAGTTATGCCGATATGACCTTGTCAACGGAACAGGTTGAAAAAAAAAAAGAAGGCTAAGTTCATCATGGTCAACCCGCTTAACCATGATCTTGGTTATGGACTCCACTGCGTCAAATTAATTTTTTTTTATTTTGTTATTATTGTAAAATTGAAGATACAATGAACAAAAACAAACTATATCTTGAGGCGTGTGTAAACACTATCCTTAAGGATATTTCCTCAACACAAGACTATCATCCAAGATCCAACAAGTTCCTCCTCTAAAGATGAAGGTTACAAAAACAGTGAGCAAGATAGAAAGGAAATAACAAGTCTTGCAAATATAGAAAAATAATACTATAGTTTTTTTAGCGCTATTTGTCTGTAAGAGTACATGGTATATATAAACCGCTAAAATGTAACAGCTAGGTAGAACATAAATTAGAAATTAAAAAGATGTTACAACAGTTAAAAAATAAGCAAGAAAAACGTTATTTACAAAAATAAGCAAGAGTTGTAGCAATTTAAAAAAGAGTTATAAGAATTTTATGGCTGTTGGAAAGTTAATTCCAAGAAAAGCATTTTGGGTCTGACACCATTTTTAGACCTATGTTTTTCTTAGGTTAGGTAGATTGTCAAACCTAAATATTTTGGATTTTCCACATTCACCTGACTCATGTTTTCTTGGGTCTGACATGATTGTCAAACCCAAGGGTCTTGTGTTTATCGAGGTTGCCAGACCCATATCAAATTTTACTTATATAAATACTAGATAAAAACTTTTTGAAATAGTCTTCATTATTTACAACAATCCCCTATATATTTCAAAAGAGTTTTGGAATATATATATATAATTGTTGGATTTCCATCTATTGAGTGTAATACATCTAACCTAGTATCTTTTGGACTATGAACCAAAACATATAAAAAATGAGATTTAATTTAACTTACATAATTATTGGTGAAATTTTTAATTTATGTGAACAAAAAATTATTATTGTAAGTTAGGTATCTTACCAAGCACATTATACCCCCATAATCTTTTACTCTTTCACTTGGTTTTGCACTTAATAAGCCATGCGCGTGTCTTGTTGTTCATAAGTGCTCTAGAGATTTTTCTAGTATCTCATAGGAGCGGCCCCACTCCACACTTGTACAGGTGATTCCATCAAGTGTTCACTGTAATTTGAACACTATCCATAAGGAATATGAAACTCATTAAGAACCTTGTAGTTCATCATCTCTTTAATTGCATACTAGCACTATTCTTACATTATAGGAAATGACTTGTTTTATAGTGCTACAGAATCATAAATGACTTTGTTTTTACCTATATGAACCTAATTCATGGGATCTCCAATCATATAGGTTGGGTTACCATCATTTTGGTTTCTCACTTAGGCATAAGTCCCATTCCCCTCGATGTTTCTAATATCATCTTTTTACCAAGTGGTTTAGTTAGAGAATCAGCCAGATTCATTTCTAACTTCACATAATCAAGCAAGATAATTCCATCTTTTAGTAGCTACTTTACAACATCATGTCTTAATCGAATATGTCGAGTTTACAAGATTTATTCTTAGCAATGGTTATTGTCACTTGAGAATCATAATGCATGGATATAGAAGATGTTGGTTTTATTCCTAATGCAATTTCAGTTAAAAAATTCCTCAACCAATCAACTTCATTTTCTGCTGATTCCAAAGCTATAAATTTTGACTACATGGTGGATCGAGCGATTAAACTTTGTTTGGAGGATTTCCAAGACACTACACCACCACAAAGAATAAAGATATAACCACTAATGGATTTAATCTCAGCTGAATTTGAAATCCAGTTAGCATTATTGTATCCTTCTAATACAATGGAAAATCCACTATATAGAATACCATAATCCATGGTACCTCTCAAATATTTCATTAGTCAAACTATTGCCGCCCAATGCTTATGATTAAGATTTTATGTATATCTACTCAATCTACACACATCGTATGCTATATCAGGTGAAGTGAAGTTCATCAAATATATCAGACTCCCAATAATCCGAGCATACTCAAGCTGAGTAATAGCTTCACCTTTATTTTTCCTTAATTGAGTGTTAACATCATAGGAGTACTCACAGGTGTCACATCAAAGTGATCAAACTTTTTAAGAAGTTTCTCTACATAATGTTCCTGTGTTAATATTATACCATTGTGTCTCCTTATAATTTTAATACTCAATATTACATTAGTTTCACCTAATCTTTCATATCGAATTTAGAGGCTAAGAAATGTTTAGTGCTATACACGACATTCATGCTAATACCAAAAACAAGCATATTATCTATATATAAACTAATAATCACATACTCATTATTAATAGACTTAGTATACACACATTTATCAACACTATCTAAAGAAAACCCATCATTTAAAACAACTTGATCAAATTTCTCATACCACTATTTAGGAGCTTGCTTTAAGCCATATAAAGACTTTTTCAACTTACAAACTTTATTCTTTTGACGAGGAATTATACAACCTTTAGGTTGTAACATATGTATCTCTTCTTCTAGATCACCATTTAGTTTTAACATCTATTTGATGTATAAAGAGGTTATAAATAGAAGCTAAAGTAATTAAAACTTGAATTGAAGAAATTCTAGTTACAAGTGAAAAAGTATCAAAATAATCCATATTTTGTTTTTGAGTAAAACCCTTTGTAATTAATCCAGCTTTGTATTTATCTATAGAACCATCAGAAAATAATTTCTTTTAAAAATCCATTTACAACTAATAGGTTTTGCACCTGGGGGCAAATCAATAATTTCCTAGGTTTGATTTTGTAAAAGCGAATCAATTTCAATTTTAATTACTTCTTTCCAAAACAAGGAATCAAAATAAAAAATAGCTTTAGAGTATGTCACTGAATGCTTATCTACTAGTTAAGTGAAAAAATCATTTTCAAAGGAAGTTTCTTTTCTTTATTTCTTACTCCTCACTTCCTCAATATGAGTTTTATCAACTCTGTTATCATTAACATGTGCATAAGAAAACTTTTGATTTAATGGATAAATGTGTTCAAAGAATTCTGCATTTTTTGTTTCAATAATGGTATTGTAATCTAGCACATCACCTTTCAAAACTAGAAACCTATATGCAACACTATTTTCAATAATAGTATTGTAATCTAGCACATCACTTTTCAAAACTAGAAACCTATATGCAACACTATTTGCAGCATAGCCAATAAACATACAATTAGAAGTTCTAAACCTTTCTCTTTTTAGGTTCAGGTAACATAACCTTAGCTAAACATCCCCACACTTTTAGATATTTTAAATTAGGAGAATAACATTTTCATAATTTATAAGGTGTTATGCCAGTTTTCTTATAAGGAATTCTATTTTGTAAATGACATGCAGATAAAATAGCTTCACCCCATAAATTATCGGGTGTTGAAGAACTAACTAGCATAACATTCATTATTTCTTTTGAAGTTCTATTTTTCCTTTCATCTATCCCATTAGACTCAGGTGAATAAGGTGGAGTAACTTCATGTATTATACCTTCCTTTTCACAATAATCATTAATTAGAACATACTTACCTCCTCTATCAGATTTAACTCGTTTGATTTTTATTTAGTTGTTTTTTTTTTACTTTTGCTTTATATAATAAGAACATACTAAAACTTCATCTTTACTTCTAAGCAGGTAGAATTTTGTATATCTTGAAAAATCATTTGTGAAGATCACATAATATTTCTTACCTCTTTTAGTCATAGTTTGTTTTAAATCTCCTAAGTTTGTGTGTATTGAGCTAAGTAATTCAGTTTTTCTTTTAACAGATGCACATGTTTTCCTAGTAATTTTAGCTTCAACACATATTTCACATTTATTTATAGATGAAGAATTTAAGCCATAAGTGAAACCAATAGAACTCATTTTCTTAAGTTAAGATAAACTACCATATCCTAATCTAGCATGCCATAGATCAATACAGTCAAGCAAGTAAGTAGAAGAAGATGCATCTCCATTCATTTCATTAGCAACATTGAGTACAAAAAGTCCATGGTAACAATATCTTTTCCCCACAAATACATTATTTTTAATCATTACAATCTTGTAACATTCAAATGACACTTTGATCCTAAATTTCCCAACAAAGCCACAAAGACCAAATTTACTTTCATATTAGGAACACGCAACACCTTATTCAAAGCCAATGTTTTTCCCGAAGTCAATTTCATAAGGACTTTGCCTTTTCCAAAAACATTTACAATTCTTGAGTCTCTAAGGTAGACCACTTCTTCTCCATCCTTAAAAGGTATATAGGTGGAGAAGAATTCTTTACTTGCACATATGTGCCTAGTAGCACCAGAGTCTACTACCTAATTTTTCTTATTGGTCACCATAGTAATTTAAAAAACAACCGCAACAATGATGTCTTCTCCTTCAACCAAGTTGATCTTAGTTTTAGGAGGATTGTTGTTTCTCTTTTTATTTGAGATGCATGGTGGTCAGGTTTGCCAAACTCAAAACAATTTCCTTTTTTCTTAAAATTGTTGGGTTTGGGTTTGAACATATTGGTATTGTTACCATTGGACTTAATATTTTTATTATTATTATTAAATTTATGCTCATACCTTTTTTTATGTGAGCTCCCGTCTATTAAGTTTGCTTTGGTGGTCATCTCCTTCTTCTTAATAGCCTAGAACTCCTTTCTATTTATGTCTTCAATGATGATGTGAGTGATAAGATCAATCAAAGATAATTGTCTATGCTTGTGCTTGAGTTATTGATTATAGTCGCTCCATGAGTTGGGTAGTTTTTCGATCAATATTCCGGCAACGAATCCTTCAGAAAGGTTGATATTTTCAACTTTCATGTCCTCTAGCAGTCTATAATATTTGTTATTTTGAGTTTTTATATCTTTGTTACCCACCATTTCCTATTGGTAAAATTTTTCAATGATAAATTTTTGTTTTCCCACATCTTCGGTAGTTTACTTTGTCACCATATTGCTCCATATCTCTTTCGTTTGCTTGTAGCTATAATATACATCAAATAACTCATTGAAGAGAGTGCTTAAAATGAAATGTCTACAAACTTTGTTCCTATATGTCCATGCCACGACATTGTCATTGGTCTTAGGATCGGTAAGAACCTATGCAACTCTATGCATGTCAAGAACACCAAAGATCCTTTCTTGCCACCTTTTGAAGTTTTTTCCAGCAAAAACCTCAATCTTTAAAATGTCATGGAATGGCTTAGCTAATTACATAGTGGCAGCAATAGCAAAGTTGATGACATGAGAGACGACAACAACTAAGTTATCAATAATCATATTGTTGAGGGCAACAACATTATCGGCAGTAATGTTACCAACCATGTTACTAAAATATATCCTTAAGATTGTTCTAAAATTAAAGATACAATGAACAAAAACAAACTAAACTTGAGGCGTGCACACATACTGTCCTTAAGGATATTTCCTCAACATAAGGTTATCCTCCAGGATCCAACAAGTTTATCCTCTAAAGATAAGGGTTACAGAAACACCGAGCAAGATAGAAAGAAAATACCAGCAAGTCTTGCAAATACAATAAAATAATACTATAGTTTTTTCTGCACTATTTGATTGTAAGAGTGCATGGTATATATAGATTGCTAAAATGTAATAGCTAGACATAACATAAATTAGAAATTAAAGAGTTGTTACAACAATTAAAAAATAAAAGAGTTGTTAGGGAATTAAAGAGTTGTTGTTTTTTAAAAAAGAGTTGTTAAGATTTTGTGGTTGTTGGAAAATTAATTCCAAGAAAAACGTTTTGGGTCTAACACCATTTTCAGACCTATGTTTTCCTTGGGTTAGATATATTGTCAAACCCAAGTATTTTAGATTTGACATGTTCGCTTGACCCATGTTTCTTTGGTCTGGCATGATTGCCAATCCCAAAGGTCTTATGTTTAATGAAGTCGCCAAACCCATATCAAAGTTCACTTATATAAGCACTAGATAAAAACCTTTTGGAATAGTCTTCATTATTTACAATAGTTATATAATAAACAATATGAAATTGATTTACCATCAATTCAATACTGAATGTTAAAATTCAATATAAAACTGCATGGGCTTACTATAACAAAACCCAGGATAAAATAAAAAAAATAAGATAAAAAAAACTAAAAAAACCTAAAAAGACCTAAATATGGGGGTATGAGTAACCCAGCATGACTAGCTTTGTTTCAAGCCTAGTCCAATTTTGTTTTTTACTTTTTATAAGGGGCAACTTGTTGTCGACCTTTTTTTGAAAAAAATAATGACAAACAATAAATCATTTTTCATAATGTAGTTACCATCAATGAGAATCACACTCGTGACCTCAACGATGTATACGTCGCCCACACGCTTCAGCCACTTGAGCTACTACACAATGTTTTTTTATTAAACCATTAAAAATATATATTAATCATATTTACTATTCATATGAACAATTAAACATATCTTCAATTTTTTTAGTTGTTAGTATTACTTGACTAATATATGATTTGATATTTTTACCATATTTTAAAAATATTTTAATAATATATATAATTATTATAAACCTTAAATGGAAAAACTGATTTTTTATTTTTTTCAAGTTTAGCTAAATATTTTACTTTGTAAATAATACAAACACTTTTTTTTTAATATATATAATTATTATGAAAATTTTATATTGCAAAACCTATAAAAAATAATTTAAATCTCTAAATTTAATTTTATAATTAATGTTTAAATTATGATTTTTAACAACAACAACACAATAAATAATTATTGGAAGAATATGTAATAATTAATGATTATTAATTAAGAAGATGTACAATTAGTATAGTAGTGCTCCTAAGTATTATATATAACATCTCTCCATCAAATATTAAATGGTATATGATATAAGATAGGTGATAGATGTTGTTTTTTTAATTAACTATTTAAGTCAATTAAAAAGTAATAAACACATAGTTTAATAGTATATACATGATTTTTAAAAATAAACCTTATCTTGAATGATTTATATATAACCATTGTAGTCACAAATTAAAAAACAAAAAACCAAAAGGAGAAGACAGTTCTTATGTGCCCTAGGAATACATCACTATTTATTGGAACAGTGATTTGAAAAAATTACTCCTAGCCCAAAAAATCTTTAAACTAGGCATTGTGGATAAGATAATTTTTTCATCATAATACAATTGTCTTTAACAATTTATACAAAGATAAATTGATAATTTTATTTTTTAAGACAATAAAAAATATACTAGTACGACCTCTATGCCTTTCAGGAGATGTATGCATATCCATCTAATCACCCAATGCCTCCTTCTAGCATGATGTTTGGAAGGTCTAAGTGCCCTTTATGTGATGGAGTGGCATATGCGCCAAATATGCATCTGGTTTGGTGTCATTGATAATTTTTTCCCTTTCATTCTTCTCTCTCTCATCCTCAAATCTAACGCGTACCCCTTTAAAATTTCAGACAAATCCTTTCAAATTTTTTTTGCTTCACATTTGATCCATTTCCTTTTGATTATAATTATTTTTTATTTTGAATAATTTTTCAAATTTGATCCCTATTCTTTTTGTAACTATTTGTTTTATTTGAGATCATTTTTTATATTATTCCTTTTTACAATTTCATCCTCTATAGTTTTTTTCTATCAAATTTGATCCATATTCTTTTTTATTGCTATCTTTTTTGCCTTGCCAAGTTTTTTAAATTTCATCCTCTACGAGGTTTGCCTTAGTTTTCTTTTCTTTTTTTTCTTTTTGAAAACAAATGTTTTATTTCACCTTTTTTTTTAGAGTTTTGCTTTGTTATTTTTTACAATTTTTCTTCTATGAGCTTAGTCTCTAGTTCATGACCAGAGTCACTGGTTTCAATGGTTAACCCGGCTTGACTTTTGCTTTTGTTTATCCTTTTTAAAAAAAAAATTGATTTTTTTCAATTTCATCATTCAACATTTCATGTATTGGAAATTGACCATCATGCCTCTTTTTTTTTCTCATTCCTTTCTATTGGGTTATCCCGATTTTGCGTCAATGATTGCGAGGTTAGTGGGTTAACTCAAGTTGACTTAGATTTTTTCATAGCTCTTCTTAAACAAATTTCTTTTTTTCATTTTTGTCTTCCAGCATTGAGTTGTTTGATAATTGAGCTTCATGATTTTATTTAATTTGCTTTTAAATGTAGTTACCTTGGTATAATGACTAGGTCAGACATTTTGCATCTTGGCCCGAATGGGATCAAATTAATTTTTTTTTACCTTTTTTCATAATATTTTTCTTAATTTTCATCATTCAATATTTTATTTGCTAAAAGTTGAGCTTCAACTTTTTTCTTTTTATTTTCCTTTCTATGTAATTATTATGTTCTCATTTGATTTATTAGGAATTGTAATTTAGACTTTTTTTCCTTGTTTCATTTGATGAGTTGTAAGTTTTAGAGATTAGATCAAGTTTAGGAGGTTTTTCTAGGTTTTCTTTGTTTTTTTAAGCTGATGTTTCTTATGGTTTTTTAAAGTTTTGCTTTGTTATTTTTTACGGTTTGTCTTTTATAGGGTTAGTCCTGGTTCATGACTAGAATCACCAGTTTTGAAAATTAACCTAAGTTGACTTTTGTTACTTTTTTGTCAATTTTTTTTAAATTGATTTATTTCAATTTTAACCTTCAATATTTGATGTATTGGAAATTAGTTTTCATGCGTTTTCTTTTCCTTTCATGTCTATTAGGATATCTCGATCCTGAGGCCATGGTTATAGGGTTAACTAGGGATGACTCGAGGTTTTTTTGTTATTTTTTTAATGAATTTTTTTTTATTTTTATCCTTCAACATTGGGTTGTTCAATAATTGAGCTTCATGATTTTATTTAGTTTGCTTTCAAATACGGTTACCTTGACATCACAACCAGGTCAATGAGTTTACATCTTAACCTAGATGTGCTCGAATCAAGTTTTTTTTTTCTTTTTTATTATATTTTTTTCTTAATTCTCATTTTTTAACATTTTACTTGCTAGAAATTGAGATTCATTTTTTTTTCTTTTTGTTTTGTTTTTTATTCATTTTATTTATTAGGAATTGCACTATAGACTTTTCCCTGTTTTTTTTTCTATGAGATTATCACAATCTTATACTTATGGTTGCCAAGTTAGCGTGATAACCCCGTTTAATAGGCTTTTTTTTTTATTTTTTTAAATTATTTTTTTTAGTAGTTTTGCCCTTTAACATTTGATAGTTTATTGATCTTGATGAGCTTAGGTTGGGTTCTTTTTACCTTTCTTTCTTTGTCAAATTTCTTATTAGTTTATTTATTGTTATTGTAGTTTTTCATTCATATCATTTAAATTACCAATTGAAAACAATGACTCGAGTTTTGAATTACCATTTTTTGTACATAAAAAAAAATTATGTTAGACTATGAGTGCAAAAAATATAATGATTTACTCATATAAATTTATATTTTTAAATTATATCTACTATTAATATTCTATCATGATTTAAACAAATAAGATCATTGGTATATGAGATTCTTTATAATAATTTATTAAGATATAATTATACAA
>Ga0325410_1003479_pt1 | contig 17777 bp, 15 predicted proteins | sample PopdelMetagenome_16_FD_206182 | JGI IMG/M metagenome (GOLD analysis project Ga0325410, IMG submission 206182) | Populus deltoides microbial communities from Bellville, Georgia, United States - Xylem-PdIQD-R3 | ecosystem: Host-associated > Plants > Phyllosphere > Stem > Wood/Secondary xylem...
GGATGCGACGGTTTATTCCATACAGAAGGAAAAAGGAATGAGATATCATCATGTATTTAAAAAGCTGAACAGCACTCGGATTCGAGGCTTCATGCTCAGTGAGTTTTTTCTGCTTTAAAAAACAGATTACCTGGTTATTTTTGTTTATTCCATCTTCTTTTTTCAATTTATTTTATTTTTATTTGAAAAATAAATAAATAAAAAAAACTGATTACAAAATAAACATTTTTTTAAACTGGTCAACTTAGAGAGACTAATTTATAATTTACTTTCTAAATCAATTTATTAGAAATTAATGTACATTGTGGGTTAAATGGAAATAATATATCGAGTTTATGAAATCATTTTCTCAAGTTGAATTAATATATTGAGCATTAGATTGTCACAACTCAATCAATGAAATGTTGTCTAGCAATTAAAATATTGTTATATCTCTATAAGGATGAAAACACAGGTTCAATTTTAAAAAAGCATATTTATTGGGAAGGACAGCCACGAACTCCGAACGAGACTAGTCTCACTCTTTAAAAGAATACGAGGATATCCTGGTAAGAAAAAAAAGATTGATTCAAGTAAGAACTATATTATTTAAAAAAATAAAAAAATTAAATTATACATATTTTTAAAAAATGATATTTCCATGTAGAAATGATATAACTATATTTTTTTTTCTTTACACTTGTTTTTGGGGAAGAAAACTATTATTTTTTATTTTTTTTAAATATTTATCACTAGTCTATTTATACTATTTTTTTGTTTTTATCTTTATTCTTTTATAAAAAGAAATTCTTTACTTTTTTCTAAAAAATATATTATATAAATACTAACAAAATAATATATTTCACTGTAACAATTATAATATTGTTTTTTCCTCTCTTATTTATCTGGATCAAGGCTCAAGAAACACATGTGGCGTGGGATGATAATTAACTGTCAATTTCTTAGACAAGGAGTCCTTGGTCTGCTCAGTTATTATAGCCGATGGAGACATTGATGTTCAATGTAAGGATACGGAGATTGACCAGTTTGTAAACAAGAAACAAATGTCCTTTCCTTTTCAAACCACCTCGTCATCATCGATCGTTTCTTATCTTGAATTCTTGAATCCATCAGCTACTCATAACATTCGTCAACAACAACACGATGAAAAAACTCTTTTTTTTAAAAAAATTTATTTATTTACTACGGTATACAGTTCAATATAAATCATAGGGATATTCAGCACCAGATAAAGGTAGCCAGAATGATCATCACATCATCTTAATTGATTAAAACAACAAATTTATCTACTAATCCCTGCATTATCTACCACCAATCTATCCTTAAAAGAATATTTATTTATTTATTTATTGAAGATCAAGGTATTAATTTATGTATGGTTTGAATATGTACCTGACAAACAGAAACCGAATTTTGAAAAGAAAAATTAAAGCAAAGACACCAAAAAAACACTTTTCTTTTTTTTTGGAGCCTGTTTGTTGAGATATAATTTTAATTTATCCGCTCCTTGTAATTTTTCTCGTGAATCCCCTCTCTTCACACTGTTTTCCCCTCTTTCCTATCGTGTGAACTAGCTGAGAGATTTGATCGACTCGTGATCCTCTCATACCTCTGTTTTTTTTTTTTTTTAAATAACAACGTACTTATCCTTTCCCTCATTTATATTTATCCTTTTGTTTTTTGAAGGACAAGTTAGAACTGTTAATTCCATCCCACAATGTGGATTTTCTTTTTATTTCTAAAAATAATTAAAATTCAAGAGCGATCAGATTTTTGTTTATTTATTTTTTGTAGTTTATTGTAAATGAAGAGAAGGCGATGAGGAGAGAAAGAGAGAAATGGAGGTTGTTAGATCTGAGAGCGGAGTAAGGAGCGAGAAAATAGCGCCGCCGGTGGCTACAGTCATTGCTAGAACTAAGCGATTTCAAGTTTGGTTTATTAGGGTTTGTTCCAGTATTCTTTTATGGACCTGTTTGGTTCAGCTTCTTACGGTTGGAGAGTTATGGCATCCCAGTTTTATGGCCAACACCACCGTCTCCATCGTTAAACCCCCTCATCATCCCCCTCCCCTCCTTCCTCTTAGTAAGTCTTACTCTTTATCCTTTTTTTTAAAAAAAAAATTATTGATTTTTTGACTTTGAATTTATAAAGGGATATATTTTTTACTACTGAATATTTGAAATTTTTTTGGAATAACTGGGGTTTCTCATGTTGAAATTCTGAATTCTTATTGGGGGCAATCTGACATTGCAGTTTGTGATCTTGGTTTATAAGAAATGGGGGGCAGTCGAGATCACGGATGTGTGTGTGTGTGTGTGTGTGTGTATGTATATTACAAGTAGTAAGGTTTGGTATTTTGTTTATGCCTAACTTGTTTTTAAATAAGCTGTTGATTATTTTATTTAGTTAAGGGAAGTATTCAGTAGCAGAAAAACCATGTGATTTTTGTGGGTTTTGGAGGTAACTTTCTGCTTCTGACTGGCTAGATAATAGATTTTTGGTTATATTTTGAATTAACCCCAATCCCCGTGGCATTCCATGAATGGATTGCTGGTGTATGGTGGTTATGTGATCTTACATTATCTAGTTAATGTTGAGTTTTGGAATTTTTAAGAATCTATGAGTACAGTTCAAGTTTAAGTATTTGCTTTGTGTGGTTTGGACATTTTAGGTCTGCAAAATGATTAGACATGATTTGGAATCAATAAAGTTTCGTTTTTTTGGCCTTTCAGTTGAAGAATTCTCAAAAATTTAAGTGTTAATAGCTGAGTCATAATTCTTGCTTCTCTGGGCTCTCTCATGAGACCTTGGTTTGATCCAAAAGTTCCATCTTAGTTGTTCCTTTTTAACTCTGAGCTTTCTGCCGTGACTGATTCTGGTGTCTGAATTAAAGTTCATGATTTGGTGGTCCAATGTGTGTCTCAAAGAGGTTCACCATTTGTATAAACACCTTCTTATGTATGAGTTTTACATGCATCTGCAATTAAAGCTTTAGTATATTGAACCTCTCAAAAGTCCAAGTCTTCTTTTATATATAACATCAGGTTCTTTATATCTACCAAGACATCAAGAGCTGCAATTTTTTGCAGGAAACTATACAAGTAATGGCTATCTTAAAGTGTCCTGCAATGGTGGCTTGAATCAAATGCGATCTGCGGTTTGTACTAATTCTTTTGCTAGTTTTTTAACTGTTCTTCAGGTTTTTTTTAAATTGGCTAGTTTTGGATTTCAGATCTGTGACATGGTGGCTGTTGCCAGGCTTTTGAATCTCACTTTGGTTGTCCCGGAACTTGATAAAACATCTTTCTGGGCTGACAACAGGTATTTTTTCTGTTCTTGGCATGCTATCATATTTTCTTCTTTTGCAGTTCTGTAATATTAACTGTACAAATTCTTTCTGCAGTACTTTTGAGGAAATATTTGATGTGAAGCATTTCATTGACTCACTAAGAGATGAAGTTCGGATTGTCAGAAGGCTTCCAAAGAGATTTAATAGAAAATATGGATACAGAGTATTCGAGATGCCTCCAGTTAGTTGGTCACAGGAAAAATACTACCTACAACAGGTTTAAATACTTTTTACTAGCTTGTATCCGTGGAAAGTATGTTTATACCAATCATCATTTAACAGTTTGTGTAATAATCGGTAGATGAGTGTGTGTTCTTTACTTTAAAGCTGGGTTCTTAGATGCTGAATTATAGCTTCAATTTTGCTAGTCAGATTAGCTGGTTGATCTGAGAACATCACATAAGTTCTTTAGAATGAAGGCTCTGATTCTTTCCGAAGCTCTTGTATGATCCTTCAGAGATCTGCTAGACTGTCGTGAAAGTCAACTTTATGCAACTTAGTGGATTTTCAAGAATTTGACAGTTAGTTAAGAACTATAGGTGGCTGGAGATCATCTCCTTCTCTCCCAGTTGCATACAGGGATTCCCCTGACACAGGATTTGCATGTCCTAAACCATGATGCAGAAGTGGATGATGAATTGAGACAGCTGTCACTTCCCATCTGGGAAAAAGGAAAGAATGGAATCATTTCTCTTCATTCTTTGGACTTCATATTATAATTGTCCACGTTCATATATATATATATATATATATACATGCATGTGAAGTTACAGCATAAAGTGTGGAATTATTAATCTAACCGACTGGGGTAAAGAGCACAGAGGTTGAAATTAAGATGAAAATATCTGAGTACACTGAATATGGTAATTAGAAGATTTGGTTGATTCTCAGTACTGTAAATTACTATGTACAACGCCACCGCTAAACACTTGTGTAAGAATGGATTAGGGATGTGGTTCTGATTTATAAACTTTGAAAGTATCGGTTTATTTATTTGTTTCAAGGTTCAAGGTTTTCAAAGTAAAGTTAAGCTGTGGGAGCTGAATGTACGATTTATGATGATGTTTCCACTTTCCCTTAATAATACGTCTTATTTAATGACTTTGACCTGGTAATGCAGATATTGCCACTTTTCAGTAAGCAAAAGGTGTTGCACTTCAATAAAACAGATGCGCGTTTAGCAAACAATGGGATTTCAATTGATCTTCAGAAAGTCAGGTGTCGTGTTAATTTTCAGGCACTGAAATTCACTCCTGAAATTGAATCTTTGGGGTACAAATTGGTTCGCATTCTACAGGAAAGGGGGCCTTTTGTGGCTTTGCATCTGCGATATGAGATGGACATGTTGGCTTTCTTAGGTTGTACTCATGGCTGCACCAAGGAAGAAGCCAAGGAGCTCAAGCGCTTAAGGTTTGTTGTATTGAAAAATTTGCTTTTTTTTTTTTCATTTTCAGTATCTAGTTTACAATCCCACTAACAGTCTTGTTCTTGTTCTGAAAAAAACCTGTCTTCAATCTTCATCACTATTACTCTGCTTAGCTGCCACGGGCCTGTATTAGAGGTCTGCCTTCATTTAGCAGTTGCTAGGAGATACTTAACTTGATAATGAAAATAAGTAAATTGTTTTCATTGCTAAATATTTGACAGAATAACTAGTCTATAATCACCTTAAGAAAGGATGCCAACTTTGAAGCAATCAATTATTTTCATCTGTTTTTTTTACTTACAGTCAGAGTGGCTTTATTTTGTTGTGGCATTCCTTAGTGTCATAATTTTTTTGTTGCACTTGCATATTCCATTTAGGTATGCATACCCTTGGTGGAGAGAGAAAGAAATAGTGTCCAAGGAGAGAAGATCACAAGGTTTATGCCCATTGACACCTGAGGAGACAGCATTGATTTTGCTGGCATTGGGTTTTGACAAGGACACACAAATATATATTGCAGCTGGTGAGATATACGGCAGTGAACGGAGACTTGCGGTACTAAGAGCTGCATATCCGAGGATTGTGAGTTATTAACCATTCTTTCTGTTGTGTTATTCAAATATCAGCAAATCTGGCCAAGTGCTTTGCAACACACTGAAATGTCTAGAAGAATACAGTACATGTTGAATCCCATCTGATTGATTGGTGCTTGTAGCCCGCTATGCTAACTGATGGGTTTGAATCTGGAGTTACAAGGCAGTTGTATCTTTTGGATTATTATTAAAGCAATGAACTAGAGGGCCTCATTAAGGGGTCCCCATCAAATGGTCTACGCTGACTTTTGGAATATGCATGTCAATAACTAATTCCATATAATTGAATCTAGGTTGTTATCATTTTGATTGCATGTTTGCATATTTCTTCTTTATCTCAATGTCAAAGGTTATTTCAGGTGAGAAAGGAAATGCTATTAGATCGAGGGGAGCTGCAGCAATTCCAGAACCATTCATCTCAAATGGCTGCTCTCGATTTCATGGTCTCAATAGCCAGTGACACTTTCATTCCCACCTATGATGGAAACATGGCAAAAGTTGTGGAAGGTCACCGCAGGTACAAACACCCATTCTCCCAAGGGGTGTTTATCTTATATCATTTTACCAAGGAAATAAATCATATCAGTTGAAGCATCCTGCAGAAGTCCTGATTAGTGTTTGTGCAGGTATCGTGGGTTTAAAAAGACAATCCTTCTAGACCGTAAAAGACTTGTAGAGTTGCTGGATTTGCATCAGAATGGGACACTCTCATGGAATGAGTTTGCAGTTGCTGTTGGATCGGCACATGAGAAGAGGATGGGACAGCCAACTCGACGTAGGGTTATTGCAGATAAACCAAAAGAGGAAGATTATTTTTATGCAAACCCTCAAGAGTGCCTTTGTGAGGGAGCAAATTGTGATGATTTATTAGGACCTGGTAACTCAAGTTCAATTCGGTGATTGCATCAAAACCAAGCAGATTGAGATGGTGTTCCACTTAATTTTTCTTAAAGCAGTGTGGTGCACATATCACGTGGCTTTCATGGCTGGACTCCCTAATCGACCCAACGTATACACACCTACCTTAAAGATTTGAAAGGAACGACAGAACAGAACCTTTGAGTGCCCATTCTGGCTATCAAAGTCACTCGCTCTTCAATTTTTTTTTTCCCTGTTGATATATTTATTCATTTCTTTTCCAGCCAAAAGTTTGTTCAGGAATGCCATATAATCCCACAGTTAAAAATTTACAACGGTAGCCTTTTCTCTGATGTAATGCTTTATTTGCTGCAGAACTCTGTTTGTGAGCTAACAGAAACAATGTCAAGGATAGGCCCAGGAAAACGGTAAAGAAAGATTGTAAATGAAAGAAATGGATCTTTTTCTTTCCTAATGCAAAGTGAAATAATACAGAAAAGCTGATCTCAAACTCTGCACGAAGTGGCCATCTCAAATTTCAAAACTTTCTTGGCATGCAAAGTGCCATTATGTTTCCTTTAAAAACAAAAATAGGTTGTAATAACTGTTTCTAAGAACACATGTCTTTGTCTGGTTGCTTTTACTTGGATATGAATACTTGTAACTGATATGCATGCGAACTGCCAAGGTTGTTCTTACCTCGCTATAGAGAACTCCTGAAGGGCGTCCAGAAAGTAATGGCCTCAGTATCTTGACATTTGATGCATTGTTCTACTTGTACTCCCAAAATATAATTTCACCTTGCTCCTCCAACTCATCCAATTCTGATTCCCTCTGCTTTAAAACCTCATCGATCCGCAGCACCTTCTTTTCCCCTGTTCTTATTCCAACTGCAATCTCAAGCCTTGGGTAGAGTTCAGCTTCTCATCCTACAGTCCACTCTTGTATTCAGTTACTTCAAGCTTGACTCCACTAATTGAACATGAATCGCCATTAGAATTTGGAAAGCAAGTATAACTGCTACGGAACAGGGGACAGCCGCTGCGTGCCCAGAGAAGTAGATTGCTCTGAATCGTCTGGGAACGTTCTTTCTTGATGATCGAAATGCGCATTAGACTAGCTTTATTAGAGCTCAGTTCTAATATATATATGTGTGTGTGTGTGTGGAGTTTGTTTTATAAAAAAACCAGAAAGATTGAGAGCTGAATCGAAAGAGAAGAAGAGAGAAAAAAGAGAAAGGAAGGAGATGAAAGTTGGAGAAAATGGGTTTTTAAGGTAAGGTTTATACTTTGATATACATGATTGTTGTTTTTAATTATGATTTTGATTTTTATTGGGGTTTCTAAAGATTTGAAGTTAATCCATGATTGTTATGGGTAATGGTGAAATTAATTGATTTTGTTACAAATAATGATTTTGAGATTGATGTGTAAGAAGTGTTCAGAAATTTATAATAACATTTCCTGGAAACCTGGACACGTTTGATTTGAGGTTGAAGATGGTTAAATTTCAATTTAGTCATTGATTTGTAGAAATTACAGTTTAGTCTCTGAATTTTAAAAAAATTAAAATTTGACCCATGAAACATATTTTGAAATTTTAGAGAGAAGTGATTGAAAGGTTAAAGATGAGGAACTCCAATATGGCCAATGCGTTATTATATTTTCATTTTAGTCCTTGGATAATATGAAATTATGATTTAACCCCTAGATTTCAGGAAAATTACAAATTGGTCCCTAATTATAAAAGACAAATTTCAGTTGGATCCCATCATGCATATCAGAATTATTGATGATTTATTATCAAGTATTATTCCTTAGCTTTTCGTACAATCATATTTTTTTTTTAATATTTGAACGAGCATGGTTGCCTTTATTAATTAGATTGACATACTAATGTATTTTAGGCTCGTAGAGGTTTCATCGTCTGCTCCTATGTAATTGGTGGATTTCATGCTTAGCTCAGTTTTTGATCGTTGTAATATATATAAATTATGAGTAAATAATAACGAATATGCCCCTGAGAATAAGAATAAGGTTTTGGGCACGGAGACGTGAAAACGACCGTGATCTGAGAATCCCAAACGCCCAAAAGAAATCATCCGGTGTTGCAGGGGAAGGAAGGAGTTGCTTACGAGGGACTAGGATTTGTTCTTCTACTTCCAGAAATTATATTTATTTGGTTCACCTCGAAAGAAAAACAGACACTAAGAGAAAAAAAAAAAAAAAAAAGAAGATAAAACACACCATCCAAAAAAAATAATAAGAATATTTTTATTTAAAATTTTCTCTTTATTAATTATATTTATTTTTTTTCTTTAAAGTGAGGTGACGGGTAACCAATAAACATATTTCCTAGATCATCAAGCTAATTCTTTAAAATTACTTGTTATTAGATAAAGTTAATTTCAGGGTGCTTTTCAAAGTCCAGTTTAGGTTCTACCTGAAGTTAGAAGACTACACACGGCAGAAAGCTTCACCAGAGGACTGCTGCATATATGTGTGTATATACACACACACACACACATATATGCAGCAGTCCTCTGGTGAAGCTTTCTGCCGGGTGTAGTCTTCTGGTGAAGCAGCAGTCCAGTTGAGGTTCTACCCGAAGTTAGAAGACTACACACGGCAGAAAGCTTCACCAGAAGACTACACCCGGCAGAAAGCTTCACCAGAAGACTGCTCACCAGTGGACTGCTGCATATATATATATATATATATATATATATATCATGGCTTTTATCAAAGTCAAACTTGTCTTGCTCTGACGTTTAGTAATTTAATCTAGTGATATTATAATGTGCTGCTTCCTCTCACAAGTTTAAAGAATGAGCGAGAGACTTTGGTCAGCCAATGTCTCTTAAATTCATTTTCGAGAAATATATCCATCACATTCTCATAATTGCCCAAATCTCTAGGCCAATAATTGCCCACCGAGTCCTATTTAGAGATGGAAGTGTAAGATTTCGGGATTGCTCATCTCATCGATAAGATAACAAGTCCTTTCTTACATCTTACCAGAAATGTCCTGATAGCAGGAACCACTTAGCATTTTTTTAAAAAAAAGAAATATCCACATCACAAAACATATATAGTAATATATATCACGACGGCATGGGAGTATTCTAAACTAGGTGTGACGGTGTCTGATGTGCTCCTCCGCTATCCCTAGGCAGCGCCATTCTTGACCGGAGAAAGAGCAGTATTCAAGGAACTACTACTCGTTCGTTCACAAGTCCGTCCATAGGCAATTTTTAAATGTGCCCTGCCCAGCCCATAAACTTTAACACTAAATTAAGCAACCAACTCCCATTTTCTAACTTCCTTTTTTAAGTCTCGCCGAGGAAACATCTTTTCGTGACTTTTCCTTGTTGTTGTACCCAGCTAGCTAACCAGGAAACGCCAGAGACTATCTACTACCAACTCCTCCTTTTCCAGTCAATTAGATAATATAATCTTCCTTTATTGATAAAAAGGTTTCTATCTGATATGTATTAGATTACCTTCTGTGCTTGATTATATAAGTGGTATAAGATGTTGACATATTCGTGTTTTCTACTTGCAGTGGAAGGCATAGGCTACATCGCACTCTTTGACAGTAAATATTATTTATTTATTTAGAAGTATCCCATCATGTTTTATAATTAATATTGAAGTCAACGTTTTTCTTTTCCATGGTGGTTACGTAAAGATGTAAGTATATAAATTTAGACCTTTAACCTAATGAAGGAGTGCTCTATAAAGAACTCGTCGAAGGCATATTATTCTCACTCGAAGACATATTACTTTACATAAATTGATGGTTATAATTGCCCTATTTTATTTTATTTTTAAAAAGAATATTATTAAGATATTCAGTTTAGAGCATGTTTGAAAGTTTTTAAAATATTTTTTATTTTTAAAAATTTATTTTTAATATCAACAAATTAAAATAATAAAACATATAAAAATTAATTTTTTTAAAAAAAATAATCGCTATAAATACAGGTTTTTTCAATGAAAAAAATATCTCATAACCATCAGATTTGGTGTGAATGATTCTGCCATAGAGATTCTTATTAATTCATTTTCTTATTTCCTTTTCCATCTAAACCCTTCAAATTAGTATCAATCAAGAAGCAATATTAAATTATCCACTGATTGAACATTCTTTCGTATGAAGTTATAAACTACTACTGCTACTACCAAACATATCTAAAACCTGAAAAATGAAGTTTGGGAAAGAGTTCACAGCGCAAGCGGTGCCTGAATGGCACGAAGCAGACATGGACTACGATTTTCTCAAGACCCTTTTGAAAGAGATACAAAGATTCCGACTAAGAACCAAGCCACCTGCAACCAACCCAGGAGGCCTAAAAAGAACGCTCACACTATATAGAGCTTTCAGTGGCCTGACACGACGGAATGGTACTAACTACACCCCTATGAGCCCTTCTTCTCCTGATCTTGAACTACATCCTATTTTGGTGAATTCTGTGAACCTCGATGGCTCTCAAAGCTATCGGACTGCATTTGTTATGCCTTCTGTCCAAGGAGGAGAATACGAGCTTGTGTTTTTCAGAAGGCTTGATGACGAGTTCAATAAAGTGGACAAGTTTTACAGGTCTAAAGTGGAGGAGGTATTGAAAGAGGCTGCGATGTTGAATGAGCAAATGGATGCTTTGATTGCTTTCAGGATAAAAGTGGAGAATCCAGCTGGGTGGTATGATAGAGTGGCAGATATGACTCGTCTTGCTTCAGACGTTGCAGCTTCTACTGCTGCATTGGCAGCTTCTTCTCCATCTGGAGCTAGAGAACGCAGTAAGTTCCTCTAATTAAATCAACCACAGGCCTACATATATTACCATTGCCTTCAAAAGCATTTTAAAAAGTCCAATCATCTTTCTTAAATGTTTTGCTAACTTCGTTAATATCCTTCTCAATGAGCAGGAAGAGGACTCCATTTAATGGATGCGATTGAGGAAGGGCAAAGCTTGCATGCGCAGTCAGGTGAATCAGACCATGATAAAGTGGAGAAGGAAAGCGATAATATTGACCAGAAGGAAGAAGAAGAAGAGAACCCGAAGAGCATGGACAGAACCTTTAGGCCAGCTCCATTAGAGATACTAAACCGTGTGAAGATTAACACACTGGCGACACCTCGCTCGACCATCAAAAGCTTCCTTAAAGTTCCCCAACAAACAGAACTTAAATTTACAAGGGAAAATCTTAGAAAAGTTGAAGAACAACTCAAGGGTGCTTTTTTTGAATTTTACCAAAAGCTTCGCCTTCTTAAGAGTTACAGCTTCTTGAATACATTGGCGTTTTCAAAAATTATGAAGAAGTATGATAAAGTATGTAAATCATCCCTCGGGAATTCAGATTCCTCTTATTCTCTACTTGTATTCTAATCCTCAGGAGAGTTTGATATGTTTTTTTCCCCAATTCGCTTTGCATAATTCTGTCAGATTACCACAAGGGATGCATCACAAGTTTACATGAAAATGGTGGATAACTCCTTCCTTGGAAGCTCTGATGAAGTGAGCATAGTTTCTGCTTCAAAATGTTCAACAAGACACTAATACATTCAATATATATGTTTTAATCCTATACATTTTTCGCTTGTTGAGGGTTCATTCTGTCGACCAATACCTTATTTAACTTAAAATGTACTATATCCCATCATAGGTTACCAAGCTTATGGAAAGGGTTGAGGCAACATTCATTAAGCATTTCTCGAACTCAAATCGGAGAAACGGCATGCGCGTCTTAAGACCAAAAGCGAAAAAAGAGAGACATAGAATAACATTTTACATGGGTACGTGAGATCATACTAGTTAATATTTGTGTTGCAACGTGATTCAACATCTTGGTGTAAAAACAGCTGTTTTTTTTAGATTTTAGATCTTTCAGGGCTGCTATTGATTAGTTGATAATTCTGAGAAAATTTGCAGGTTTCTTTTCTGGCTGCACAGTAGCCCTGATAATTGCCCTTGTTTTAATCGTAAAAGCCCGCAAAATCATGAAAAAGCCAGGAAGGATCACATACATGCAAACAATGTTTCCTCTTTACAGGTAACACTACTTTTCTTTTAGCATAGGGTCTACAATTACTTTCTACTTCTCGTCGCTCATTTCTTTCAATATGAAAAACCTTATCCCAACCTTTCATGTGGCTATAATCCATTTGTTTGACAAGCTATGCTCAACCTATTACAGTTTGTTTGGATTAATTGTTCTACACGTGCTCATGTATGCTGCTAATATATACTTCTGGAAGCGGTACCGAGTGAATTACTCCTTTATTTTTGGTTTCAAACGAGAAACCGAACTGGGCTACAGACAAGTTCTTCTTCTCGGTTTTGGTATTGCAGCACTAGCTTTATGCAGTGTGCACTTAAACCTTCACATGGAGATGGACCCTAAAACGAAAGAGTACGGAGAGTTTACGGAACTTCTCCCTCTGAATGTGTTGATAGTAAGATTCTTACAATTACTTTTTTTTTAAGAAAAAGTTCTCTCTTGTTTTTCCCTCGACCTCCAATTTTTCATGCATAAACTGATATTTTGCTTTCCCTGTAGTTCCTCCTCATCATATTGCTCTGGCCATTCAACATGTTTTATCGCTCATCTCGCTTCTTCCTCCTCACGTGTATCTTTCACTGTATTGCTGCTCCTCTCTACAAGGTGGAAATTGGTGGCAGAAAATCACAAAAAGTGGATATGGAACTTAAATTTTTCGCTTACTAATTTTCTTGAAATTTTTTTTTTCTCTGCAGGTAACACTCCCTGATTTTTTCTTGGCAGACCAACTAACTAGCCAGGTTAGTTATCAGCCTAGCCTGTACTTCAACAGTTAAGAAACTTGAATTTCAGAAGTAATAAAAAACATCACTGTATGGATGTAGGTGCAATCCCTTAGAAGCCTGGAGTTCTACATTTGCTATTACGGTTGGGGGGACTATAAACACAGACGGAGCAATTGCAAAGAAAGTCCTGTTTTCATAACTTTCTCATTCATTGTTGCTGTGATTCCATACTGGTCTCGCCTTCTTCAGGTTTGCAAGTAGCTAGCCTAGTTGTCTGTGTGTCTAACCTGCCTTAAAACTTTCAAACATGATTTCTTTTTATTGAAATGTGGAAGCGATCACCACCAATTGAAATCACATATCAACAAGTTTTCCTCTTTGTTTCAGTGCCTCCGGCGCTTGTTTGAAGAGAAAGATCCGATGCAAGGATACAACGGATTGAAGTATTTTTTGACAGTAGTAGCTGTTTGTATGAGGATAGCTTACAACATTAACAAAGGGGATGGTTGGAAAGCAATAGCATGGGTTTTCTCATCCGTTGCAGCAATCTTTGGCACATATTGGGATCTTGTTTTTGACTGGGGGCTTCTTCAGCGCCATTCTAAGAATAGATGGCTGAGAGACAAACTCCTTGTCCCTCACAAATCAGTATATTTTGGAGCCATGGTTAGTAGCAAAAGGAGGAACCAGAAAAAAATAATACCTGCAGTTGATAAATCTTAACTTCCCATAAAATATAAATCACTCCTAAAAGGAACATTCATTTGACTTACAGGTCTTGAATATATTGCTGAGATTTGCCTGGCTGCAAACAGTATTGAACTTCAGGGTTACTTCCTTGCACAAAGAAACAATGATTACCCTTGTGGCCAGCCTCGAGATCATTCGCCGTGGCATGTGGAATTTCTTTAGGTAACCAAAATTTTAGATTTGAGAAGTTCAAGATCCTTAATTATCAAGAATCTCTTCAATTTTTTGTTGAACTGTCAGGTTGGAAAATGAACATTTGAACAACGTTGGAAAATATCGAGCATTCAAGTCTGTGCCTTTACCTTTCAACAATGTGGAAGATGACGACGACGATGAATAAGCTTTGCCACAACATTTGATAAGCTGGAGGCAATAAAGAAATGATAGCCATTGCACATGTTTTTGACAATGTTAAAGGCAAGATTTTTTGAAAAAAACATAATCTAGTGGCAACAGAGGAATCTAGATTGTAAATTTTTGTATCGCACTATTATCTTTCTATTTTACTTCCAAGCAAGTCCAAAATTATAAAGCGACGCCGTCCATGTTTCTCCAAATGATATTTTTAGTCCTTCTTATCATTCTTGTCAGATACAAGGTTTTTTTTTATTTTTTTATTTTATTTTTTATGTTATCGCACTATTATATATATATATATATATAAGAGAACATTAAGTTCTTTGAGTAAAAGTCTGAGATCAGGTGCAATAACATGTTACATGGGTAGAACTTGTGCAGATCATTGAAAAACTGCCACTGTAGTGTTTTAGAAGAAGAAGTTTCTGATATAATTCGATTAGCGTAGCTGCTCTTCAACTTTCTTCAGATCCTCTATCTTGATGCTCAGCTCCTATTCTTTTGAATCCTTGAAGACACCTTTTATGGTTGGTAGTGGAGATTTAAGAGAATTATTAATCTTCTCGCCTTCAAGGATTTTCAGAGGATCTTCTTTGTAGTCAATGAGGTTGTCCTTCTCTTGGTGAGCATTACCATAATTTGTGGCATTAATTTCATTTACTCCCGGACAATGAGTAGACTCTTGTTGGTCATAATCATTTCTTCTATCCATCTCAATGGTCGATTCCATATGCTCCCTTCCTGCATATTGGAACAAAATTTGAAGTCTGAACTTCTTAATTGGAGGAACCCATTGAAACTGTGATGAGATCAGAGAGATGCATCACCACTCTGTTCAAAGTAGATTTCTCTGGCTGAAAATCGTTACTCGTCTCAACACCGCGTCCAACATCCATATCCTCAAATCCTGAAAATAATATTGCATATAATACAGAGCTATAGTCCTTCACAGAACTGTAACCAAAATATCTTGCAGATTTGAATTTACGGGGTGAGGTAGATCAAAAACTTCATAAACTCAGCCAATAAAAAAACCCTTTGATTATAGCTTCTTCTACTTTTTAACCAACTTAAAACAGCTAAAATCATTCTTGGTCCATTTTTCTGATCTCTCCATGGTTTCTTACTTCTTATTCAACATATAAAAGGCCCTATTGATGCTTTGCAACTCAACTGACAAATCACACTTTTTATGTTCCCATACCTGAAGCCTGAAGGTGTGTCTCTGCTTGGGCTACAGCTCTTCAAGGGGTTTGTGGTAACAACACCAGTATCACAACTTTTCTTCGCACAAGAATCGTCAAAACCCGGGCTCTCCACCTCAATCCGCAAGGCAATAAAGGCATCCATTTGTTTATTCAGTAAAGATGCTTCATCCAACTTATCCTTGTAAAAAGTGTTAAACTTGTTAAGTTGTTCATCAAGTTTCTTAAAGAACTTAACCTCTAGTTCGCCTCCTTCTTCAGACTCCCTCAGGAACTGAGTCGTGTAAAACTTTCTACAACCATCTTGGGGCAACGCATTAACATCTATCACTTGGTCCTCAATATCTCCTTTACTGGAGAGATCGGTAGATTGCAGGTTTAGTCCATTGAAGGGTCTGTGCAAAGTTAATTTGTGGTGTAAGGATCTCAAAGGTGTTAAGGGTTGCCTGCTTTGCTTGTACAGCAAGATCTCTTCCAGTATTCTTTTTAAGACCATCATAATCCATCTAAGCAGCAGTCCACCTTTTGTTGCTTGAACTGCTTTCCGAACTTCATCTTTCCCTCATCTCTTCCAAACTCACCTTCACTATATATGCCTTTGTTAATTATTATTACTATCTGTATCCAAGAGATTAATACTGCATGTTTAGTTTCAGCAAAACAAAAGAATAGACTCTGAAGCAAACACATACACTAATTACTCAAAGGTAGCCAAAAAGACTTCAAGAAGACTATTATAGTATAATTGATTATAATTACCTTCGTTTTTCCTTGAATAAACAAGACGACAAAAGCCAGAAGGAATTTTCAGAGACTCGGCAACCCACATTGCCATTGAAGATTTCTTACTTGTGTCCGTCTCGCTCCCCTTCTTCTTGCAGGGGTGGTGTCATCTTATAATGTGCCCTATGAAAGATGCACTCTGCTACCATCCCTACAGTTAGTTACGCTAAAAAAAATAAAGAATCTGATGCTCCTAATACCAATGCACTCGTCTCGAGCAATCAGACTCTTGATTTTGACGTTTGATTTGAAGCCTCTCCCTTGATTGGTTGTGACGGAATTACGATGTATTGTTTCGGTGCGATGCAGTCTGATTTCAGCTAGTGGCGTCACACGAGCGTTTCGTGGATCGCTTGGGAGGTGAAACGTCTCTTGGGGTTGGAGGGAGAAAGAAGAGAATGCGGTGGTGCAGTCAGCATTTTATGAAACTGAGAAATATTTGTCGGATAGAAATGTGGCTACTTTGCATGTTTTATGGACAGAATAATATTTTCTCCCTTTAATTTAATGTGTGCTACTGCTAGGTCGGTCAAATCTTGTACACATTTCTTGTGTTGTATGTGCTAACCTAATCACCTGTTCATTGGTCAGAATGCCGACGGAGCTAACTAATTAACTTGGGTAAATATGGGAAACTTTCTAATTCCTTTTTCATCAACAACATTCAACTTAATGTATAGGCACAAACATGATGCAAATCCAAATAATGAAGGCACAAACTAAACTGAAGACTGCTGTTCCTAAAAGAACAGAAATACAAGCAATGCACATGCATTACCCAGATTGTTCAATTATTTCGCTCACCATTCTTCCCCCTGTCTCCACTGCAACAGTAGAAGTGCGGTAGCTTAACTTGACCACAACTCCTGCAACCAAACAATCAATTACAGAACATCATTTAAAAGGCACTGGTATATTCTGTGCTCATAGGCAAATATTCAAGGAGCTGGAATCAAACACAAATATAATCCTCAATTTTAGAAACAGTAATTATAAGATTTAACAATGGGTTTGAAATTGAATTACGGGTAACATACGAGATTCAAATGCACTTAAAAATATCAGATGGCAAAATGAATTCATTCACTCCCATGTACTCATTAGAAATGAGGAAAATATTTTCTGTTGATCAGGTTAGAAATAAAAATATATTATGAAAACATATTTTATGTGAAACAAACAACGCTTTACTTGCAGGATGAGCTACTTGTATTGTGAATTCTTTAGTTCAATGTCTCTATAGAGGTTTATCTTTTAGGTTTTCATCATATAAAACTGTCAAATTTTTGCTTCCAATAATGATTTCCATAAATTGCCAACATCATTGACAAATCCTTACTTGCAGCGAATAATCACTGGTGTTGGTTTCAATGCCTTTGGCCCATTTCGTATACCTCTCTTATGGGGAGTAACCTGCATGATGAAAAAGAATTAAGAATCATCACTATAATTAAGAGGAAAAAAAAAGGAAAAACCAATTCAATGAAACATTAAAAAAGAAAAGAAGATCACACAAGAATAGATTTCACTGTGTAGAACAACATATTCATGCATACGAGAAGCAATTACCATTCACCTGAAAATTAATGAATGTATAAGGAGTCATGCATCAGCAGACCTCATAACTGGGGGGGGGGGGGGGGGGGGGAAAAAAAGGCAAAAAAAATTA
>Ga0325410_1003480_pt1 | contig 17774 bp, 16 predicted proteins | sample PopdelMetagenome_16_FD_206182 | JGI IMG/M metagenome (GOLD analysis project Ga0325410, IMG submission 206182) | Populus deltoides microbial communities from Bellville, Georgia, United States - Xylem-PdIQD-R3 | ecosystem: Host-associated > Plants > Phyllosphere > Stem > Wood/Secondary xylem...
TAGAAGTCCAGTGTAGGCAGGACTTTGGATGAAGCTAGACTTCATCCTTAGGATAGAATTAAATAAAATCAGAGTTGCTGCAGGTTTTCAACAGCGGAAGTATAGGTAACGAATTCTCTTAAATTTCCAGCAGTAGCATTATCCATTATTGACCACTACAATAAAGAAATCTCATACGGGCTCTCCATACAAAAAGGATTGTAGATCATCTCACCTGTTGCGAATCTGACCACAGATTTCTCACTTATAGACTTGCGATCATCAATACTACCAGCCCAATCTGCATCTGTAAAACCATATAGAGCAAAGGAGGAACCTTGAGTGATATGAAAACCGTAAGATGATGTACCTTTAAGGTAGCGTAGAATGCGTTTAACGGCGGCCTAATGAGAAGATGTAGGAATATGCATAAACTGACAGACTCTGTTAACAACAAAACAGATATTTGGTCGGATGAAGGTAAGGTACTAAAGAGCACCCATGATTTGATGAAATCGTGAGGAATCAGAGAATGAATTATCTGGTAGTATAGTAACTTTTAAAGGAGGAGATTGGAGTATCAACGGGTTTGCAAAAAGTCATACCAACCCAGTGAGGATGTTAAGAATATATTTGTGCTTGCGCAACATCAAACCCATACTTGTAAACTGGACTGCAATACCCAGAAAGTAGTGAACAACGCCTAAGTCATGGAGCTTGAACTTAGAACTTAGTAACTGTATTAGGTGATGAAGCATAACAGAGTTGCAACCCGTAAGCAGAATATCATCAACACACACCATGAGATACAAGATATTAGTATCATCAGATAAGATAAACAGGGAGGTGTCAACCTTAGAGGCAAGAAAACCAATGGAGAGTAGAAAGTCACTCAGACGAATGTACCATGCCCTCGGTGCTTGTTTTAAACCAAACAACAACTTGTGCAATCGCACACATGAGATGGAAGAGTAGGGTCAACAAAACTTGGAGGTTGTTTCATGTAGATCTCTTCAGTAAGAAAAGAAATGCATTATGAATATCAAGCTGATGAATCTTTCAATTGCTTGAAACCGCAATGGAAAAGATGAATATGACAGTGGCCTGTTTAATAACTGGGCTGAAAGTTTCAGAATAATTAATGCATTCTTGCTGGGTAAAGCCTCTAGCAACTAGACGGGCTTTATAACACTCAATGCTGCCATCAACACGATATTTGATCCGATATACCCATCTGCTGCCAACAACATTCAGCGAATGATGAAAGGGTACTAGAGACCAAGTGTGATTAGAACGCAACGCCTTCATCTCATCACACATAGCATTATGCCAAACGACATACTTGTCAGCATCAGAGAAGGCAAGAGGTTCAAAGGAAGGAGAGAGCAGTACCCGGGTGGAAGCTGTATCAGTGGCAGCAGAATCCACTAGATTTGTTGTCTTTGGCTACCACGGCCTAAGGAACATAGGATGGCAGCTGATCAAGGGCGGTGATGCAGGAGAAGATGGTGGCAAGGAGGTGTCCTACTGCAGCAGATAAGAGGAGAAATCAACCACCAGATTCAGACCAGCTGAAGAGGCTGTGGGAGAATCTGCCACAAGCAGAGGGCTGGGAGCAGCAACAGGGTAGTCAGCAGAGGTAGATTCTGTAACAGCCTGAACACAGGCCAAATAAGGAGAAGTAGAGGAGGAACCATAGGGCGTCCTAACACCAGTAAAGGCGTCATGCTGAAGGGTAAAGGAGATTGATTTGCAACCTGGACTTGTAGCAGAATGGTTAGATAAACATGCATGTGATGATGGGCAAGGGAAGGGTGGAGGCTGTAGTGTTTTGGTAGTAGGTGGCGGTAGAGAAAAGGTAGAGGAGGGATTGTGAGGTGCAGTATAGGTGGTGAACAATGGGGAATGGATCAGATTTGGGAGGAGGGCAGTAGCATGTTGGGTGTGGGTTGTAACCAAAACCTTTGTAATCTGTTCAGAATTATCAAATGGAAACACATGTTCATAAAAACGGACATGATGATAGATATAAATGCGTTGAGATGCAATGTCAAAACATCGATAACCAAGGTGAGAGGAGCTGTAACCAAAATACACACATGGAGAGGAATGAAATCCAATTTATGATTGTTATAGGGACGCAAAAATGAAAGCAGAGACATTCAAAGGTATGTAAAAAATGATAATCAAAAGACCGTTGAAACAAACAATCAAACGGGGATCGATTTGCAAGAACAAGAGTAGGCATGAAATTTATGAGATAGACCGAAGTGTCAAAAGCATAATTCCAAAACCAGAATGGTGCTTTACTTTGTCCTAGAAGAGTAAGGCCAGTTTCCACAATATGCCTATGACGACGTTCTACTGTGCCATTTTGTTCATGAGTGTGAGGACAAATCAGACGGTGATGAATACCAATGATCTGAAAGAAAATGGATAGTTAGCGATATTCACCGCCCCAATCAATTTGAATAGATTTTATTTTTAATGAAAATTTACGCTCAACGAGGGTTTAAAACTAGTGGAAAATAGAGTAAACATCAGACTTGGCAACGAGGGGATAATACCATATATATTTTGTGTGCGTATCAACAAAGATAACAAAATAACGATAGTCATCCGAAGAGAATAGGGGAGCAGGACCCTATACATCACTAAAAATTAATTCAAGCGGAGCAGAAGTTTTGTGACTTGTAGGTCCTAAAGACAAACGCGATGATTCTCCTAATAGACAACTTTGACATTGAAAATTAAGATGTTTGTTGTTACAAATAATCTTATTTTTGGAGACTAACAATTGAAAAATACGAGAGGTAGGATGACCTAGTCGACAGTGCCATAAATCAGCAGAAGCAGAAATGCAAGGAGACCAATAGGCTTGAGGAACTGACAGGACAGAAGACCTGGACAAAACATAGAGACCATCTTTACTTTGACATGAGAGGAGTACTTCATTGGTGTTGAGATCCTTGACATAAAACACAAATGGGTGAAATTCAAAATAAACATTGTTGTCGCACGTGTGCGGCGTCGCGGTGAAAGCATCCAATCTCAAAATGGTGTAAATGTGGCAAATGTTGGGAGACAAGGGATTCTTGTCTTTTATCAGTTAAATGGAATGAGAGTCGCCACCTAGTATTTTGGTCACTAGGAACCCTAACTGATCTCAGAGATCGGGTACGAGAACTAGTTGCGTAAAGGAAATATATTAGCACCCCAAATACGCCCTACCTAAGGTAAGCTGCATTGTTTTATTGTCTGATAAAATCTAATGTCTTGTCATGTTTTCTAGTTGTTGGTCTATCTATGGTTTAAGAAAAGTCATCATCGGTAAGGAGATCCTTATCTTATTTGGTAAATCTAACCGTTCTAATGTCAACAAAAGAATTTAATATCTTGAATATGTCTTACGTATAAGGTCGTAACCCCAGATACTAAAAGAAAACAAAATATTTTTTTTGAAAATTTTAAAATATTGGCCTTGTTCTCATGACTTTAATAAACTGGTTATTAAAGCCAAAATGCATGCTAATACAAATTTTTGAATCTTTGTTGTATGAAAATATGATATGATTTTTTTTAAGAGACTTGGTTGTATGCCTGAAAACAAAAAAATTTTTTGTTTTTTTTAATTTTTCAATATTTTGACGAAAACTGAGTATTTTAATAATGATTTGTATCTTTATGATATAAAAATACAAACCAATACTAAAAAAAATTTAGTAGGAAAATGAAAGGTTTTTTTGAAATAAATTTTGAAGAAAATTTTCTTTTTGTTTTTTTAAATGGGCCAAACAGGGCCGGGTCTGGCACATAAAAATCCAAACCATCACATATTGGGCTAGACATAGCCCAATAAAACACAAATCATCATAATTTTTTTAAAATGGGCCAAACTGGGCCGGGTCTGGCCTATAAAAATCCAAACCATCACATATTGGGCTGGACGCAGCCCAATAAATCACAAATCATCACTTATTGGGCTAGACTCAGCCCAACCACCTAGACTGGGTTGAGTGAACCCGGACGAGTTACTGTGCCCGTGCACAGTAACCAGTCCAAAACATAATTACCCGGTTACTGTGCTCATGCACAGTAACCGGGTAATTATTTCTTCTTGCTTGCAGAAACATGCACAGTGCACGTTCTACATGTAGGAAGATGAAGCTAGAAACTAAAACAAGGGGAATAGGATTACCTGGAATGGAGGCGCTATCGTTCACGATGTTGGTGGATCATGGTGGTGTTGGTGTCGCGGCAGCTGGCTGTGGTGGTAAACGCTGCTTCTTCTTCTTCTTCTCTCCTCTGTTTCGGTTTGCTAGTGTGTTCCTCTGTTTTTTTTCGTTTACTCTCCTCTCTCTATTTCTCTCTTTCATTCACTCTCTTTTATTTTTTTTTGTTTCTGTTCTGCTCTCTTTGCTTTCTTCTCTTGCTGCCTTTTTTGTTTCTTACGCTATCCCTCCCTATGTTTTCTCTTCCTTATGTCCCCCCTCTCCCTGTTTTTCTTCTTATCTGTTCGATTCCTTCTCTGACTTTTATAGCCAGAGGATGCAGGTGTTTTTTGGTAACGGCCGGCGGGCATCACACTGGCGAGGGATGTCAGCCGCGAGACGTGCCTCCTGATTGAAGCAGCTCCATTGTCGCTGCTAAAATGTCTCACCTGCCTTTACTGCCTAGTCATTTGCATTTAAGAAGACAATGAATAGTGCTCCAAGAAACAACGCCATTTCAAAATTCAAATGGATACTTCTGATTTGGTCATTGAATTTTTTGCAATTTTGTAATCAAGCCCCCGGAAAAATTGTAATTGGATCCCCTAATTTTAGCGTATTTTTTGGTTTGGTCCTTGTTTTCAAATTGTTTCAATGAAGTCCCTAATTGGCCATCAAACTTCAATAATTATGCAATTAAGCTCTTGATTTGATCAAATCAACTCTTCAAAATTATAATTGGACCCAGAACTTTAATTTCTTTTAATAAAAGCCTAAATTGACTTAAAAATTAATTTTTCTTGCAATCAAATCCTTCATAAATTCAATTAAACCTTAGATAAAATTTAATTGATGAATTAAACCTCAAATAGTGATGATGTTGCCTATGATGTATTAAACAATGTATGAATTTGTGATATTACATGAGAGAAATAGTCCATTAATAACAAAGTTTAAGTAGTAAACTTACTGAATAAAAAGTCTCAGTTCATCGTAGTTAAATAACACATAATAATGTGCTTGTCTAAATTCTTTTTTAGACAAATATCTTCCCCTAACAAAATTTGTTGTGCGGGTCGTCTTGTATTGAAGAATATTGATAAGTTCCTTCTCAAAGACACTTCACTACCATCGTCATGCCTTGGTACGTGATTGATTCTTGTTTTCAAAAGAGGCTCGAAATAGTACGAGATAAATTTTGAGATCTCCTTAACAATATAGGCCTCACATATCAAAATAGTATGGAATAAAACAAATGTTTTCAATTAACAAAAACAATGAAAATAGTATTGAAGATTACAGTGTATATGTAATCTCTTACCTCTTGAATGGATACATCCATCTATACTGGACTGGTCCTCCAACTTTTGCCTCATATAATAAATGTATGGGTAGATGCTCCATCGAGTAAAAAAATAATGGAGAAAATATCATCTCAACTTTGCGTATTATCTAGACAATAATTGTTTCAAGCCTCTCAATGTGTTGTGTTTGCAACTTGCTAGAGCATATATCTCTAAAGAAATGACTGATCTCCGTGAGTGCATCTCATATTCCCTTTGACAATAAATCATGATAAGCTAATGGAATGAGTGTTTGTATAAATATGTGGCAGTCATGGTTCTTCATTCCATACAATCTGCAATTCTCCAAATTAACCAATCTTGATATGTTCGAGGCATGTTCATCGAGAAAACACAAAAACACAGACTCTTCAGCAATTGGTACACCAGTAGTTGTGTATTTTTGTCTAAGGTGAAGCTTCCTTTGGGCTTTGCGACCCCGTGACCTAACATTAACCAACTTCATATTTTTACGGTGAAAAAACTACGTTATATCCATTCCATCCTTAATGTTTTCCTTCGTCTTCCCCTTCACATCCATGACCGTGTTGAAAATGTTCTCAAACATGTTTTTTTCTATGTGCATGATGTCAATGTAGTTTTTTATATGCTACAAGAATCTTTCTCCTGCCAGTTCTAGGTTGATAACGGGAATACCCACATATTGTGCACTCGGTCAAATCAATATTTTCAAGGTAGTACAACATGTTAAAGTTTGGAAACATGTCAATTTTCTGGTATCCTAGACCAAGAGGTTTCATCATGGAGTTAGCACTATAAAAGTTCTCTTTCATCATGTTCCTTTCAGGTAAAATGTTTCTTGCCCATTCGACAATTCTATCATAACCGATCCCACTCAACCCATAATTTGACTTGACGGTAAACACCTGTGCAATGACCGATAATTTACTGTGATTTATGCAGCCATCCCATAATGGTTTGTCATAATCTTTCAAAATATATAAAAAAAACCCTGGCTGCGTTTGTATTAGGTTCTTCATCTATAATTGGATATTGATTGGCATGACCTTGATTCATTCTCATCACATCCATAACCATAGTCGTATAAAAATTACTATTGTCAATTTCAACTTCATGAACATTGCTAGCAATAGAAGTTGACATAACCATTCTTTCTACCATGATCTCGTGAGGAACAAATGGTTCTCTGTGCACATACTAACACAGGTATCCTCTATGAACCCTTTGTGTAGAAAATGCATCATTATAACATCTAGATGGAACAACTTTTTATTTTTACACCTCTTACATGGACACCTAATACCATCTCCACTAATATTTATCGGAATAGATGTTGCGTAATTAATAAAACGCTGAACCCCCTTACAATAATCCATCCTCTGAAATTCTTGGAGTGAATCTTGATACATCCATGAACGATCAACCATGACTTCTATCGAACCTATATATATATATATATATATATATATATATCAAATAATAATGACAACAATATGTATTAATTAACTACGTTAAATAAATAATCAACTTATTTCATATTTCTATTAATTCATTATTAGTTATCTACATACATATAAATTTATACACATTAATTTATGGAAATTACAACTCGGCAATAAAATTGACAAAATATAAAATGGGACCGTTAAACAATTTATTATTTATATCATCACAACACATCTAAGTCGGTAATTCGACATAAGTTTCAACAATTTATAAACAAATATAATTTTATAAAATCTAAAACAAACTGCAACATGTACAAAATCAGTATCCATACAACAAGTTTGTATGAGAAAAAAATAATAAAACAAGTAAACACCCAAACAAAATACATATACTAAAAAAATATGCAATAAAAAATTGACATTTCAAAATTGTGTTCAAATTTAAAAAATGGTAGATTTACTTAAAAAAAAAATCCAGAATAAAATTGCTACTATAATTGGAGGGGAGGGGGGGCTGTTAGTTGTAGATTTAGGGGGGGTTTGTGTAGTTGCAGAGGGGAAGAAGGAGAAATTGAGAAGGAGAGGGTTAACGGCTAGGTCATATATTAACTATTACTGATGGAATTACCGATGGAAACATTCCATCTGTAAATCCGTCAGCAATTCTATCGGTATAAGTGACACGTTACTGTATGGCTTTCCTTGTTTGAATCCAATTGTAAATCCGTAGATAAAAGCGTTTACAAAAAAATTACATGTCATTGTACTTTTTGGTTTTTTTAAATTTCTTTTATTCCGACTATAATTTCTTTGGTATTTACCAACATAAATATTCCTTCTTTAAATACCGACGGAGTTAACGATGGAATAAATTCGGTCGGTAAATATGGTAAATATTACCCTAAAATACCGACAAAATTTTTCTATCGGTGATTTCGTTTGTATTCGTAGATTTTCTAGTAGTAGAAGCAGGTGATTTTTTTTTCTTTTTCTATATATGAAGTTATTATAGTCTCAAAAAAATATCTTGACATTGGTTTGTACTTAATTTTATAAGCATTTATTTTTGTTATCATATAATTAGTTAAAAAATTAGTTTTTAAAAAATAAAGTTCTTAGACGTAGTGGAGCCCATCACCCTGGATCATGAATTTCACGGGTTAATTCATGAAGACCGGGTCAATTGAATATATCGTTGTCTCAATATAAAAAAAATCAAGATGATTTTTTTAAGTCAAATCATGTTTTTAACTGTTTGTTTGGGTTGCCTATGGACCCTCCAATTAAATAAATGAGTTATGTCAGGACAACTATTATATAATTTAATTTAAACTTGAGTTACAAGATTTCAAAGTTAATCTATCAAATCAAGATTAATAATAATACTAAATAATCGTCTGAAAGTTCAAAAAGATTTTAGTTCAACCTTAGCATAACTCTACCCTCTAAACTACTGTGACCCTACTCCAATGATAAAAGCAATTACTACATTATTGGCTCTTGTAAAAATTCCACATAAATGCTCCATCAAAATATAAGGATTTCATCCCTTCAAATAATATTTGTTCACGTTTATTCGATAATGTTATTGAAAGTGTTTTTTTTTTTTTTTAAGAATAAATTGAGAATAGTTAGAGGACTCAGTTGAAGTCAGTCCAATATCTAGAAGCGGTCAAAACTGAGCCCACAAAAAAATCTAACGCCCTGGTCCAAGGGCCCCAAAATCTCAACCTGGATAACAGCTTCACACGTGTTAGTCTAAGTGATTTACACATTTCAGCCATCACTCCACGTAGCATTTTACGTGTCAAGCATTGGCCTGGTTTTAATCACTATAAATTACGGCAACCATGGCTGCTGTTTATTACCAAAAGTTGTGTGTTTTTAATCTTTCAAGTGTTTTAGCTTTCAATTCATTTGTGTTCTCTCAATCTTTCGAAGAAATCAATAACCAAAAATGGCTGACAACACCCAGAAGATGAGCTACCAAGCTGGTGAGGCCAAAGGCCAAGCGCAGGTTAGCTTATGGATTTCTTTCTCGATTTTGCTTTTGTTTTTATATATAAATTAATGTGTAATGCTCTCTAACATATCGATTTTGTTTGTTTCAGGAGAAGGCCAGTAACTTGATGGACAGAGCTGACAATGCTGCTCAATCTGCAAAGGAATCAGTGCAAGAGGTTCACATATTTTTGTTCAATCTCATGATCTATATTTTGTTTAGAGAATTCATTCTCACCACAATGGCACAATGGATTGTGCATAAGATTTAAGAATGGCAATAAACCAAAAAGAGTGAGGAACACTCATGAATAAAATTCGCAACACTCAGTGTTAATAATTAGTTGTATATTTTGGCACGGATATTCTTAGCGAGTGAGTTTGCAGTAGTGTTTTCTTTTATTTTAATTTTCATAGTTCCTTCTTTGTGTAGGCTGGTCAGCAGGTGAGGGCTAAGACACAGGAAGCTGTTGAAGGAGTAAAGAATGCAACTGGCATGAACAAGTGAAGCTGGATCGATGGAGTCCAATGATCGTCTGCTGCATCAAATTTAGAAATTAAATGCAATATTCATCTATTCAGCACGTTGTTTTTTTTTTTTTTTTTTTTTCTGTCTTTCCTTTTGTATAAAGAAGAGAGCTCTCTGATCTGCAGTTCTCTCGTAAGTTTGTAGGCACATGCATGTTTTGCCCTTATTAGAAAAATTTTACTTTCAGTTCAGTACATGTTCAAATTTTTCCAGCTTAGTGCTTCATCAATTGGCCCTATATGTGTCCAAATGGCCTAAAATGCCAATTCCCTTCTTAAATATATTTGATTACAACAAATATTATGCCTTCCCAAATCAATCGGTAGATCTATTGATAAATTTAACATATTATTAAAAAACTCAGTCCAATCTCGCTCCCTATGTTCTTCATTATAGGTAATTTATTCTTTCATCTCATAGGTTCCTTTTTTTTTTTCATACCTGATTATGGGTTCAAAATGACAGTCCCTTGGTTGAAAACAAATTTAGTAGCTCACTATAAAGTCTATCACCCAGTTCCATTTCAAAGATGCTTAAGATTCTATGGTGACAACTGACCATGTTAATTTCATTTACAACATTTTGACATAGCTATTCAACTAGTTCCATTTACCTATACATCAACAAAGCTAGCTCAAAGTAGGGAACAAAAACATTCTTATTCTACTACTGTATGTTTTTTGTAAAATTGTTAATAATTAGTTGAATAATATATTGGAAGAAAAACAACAACAAAAGAAAAGAATAGGTTGGATTATTAGGGATTTTGGCATAGAAAATCAAGACCAGAATAGCATACACCATGTCTTATCTGCATGAAACTTTTGTTTTAAGTTTATCACGCCTTGATAGTATCCATTTCAGGCTCTTTGTGGCAACACCAGCTTTTTCAGGATTTGTGCCGCTACCAGTGTAATAGAAAAAACAGGAGAGATGCAATAGTTTTATTGTTAAAACCAGCTGCAAGTCCTTCACTCCCCTGGGACAGTATAGTCAAGTTATTGAGTCATTGATTCAAACAATGCTATTGGTCTATAAGGTTAATTTTGTATGATATTGGATCATCCATTTTATCCCACCATAGATATGTATCTGCAATATGGAGGAATTTAGTCATCCATTTCAATTTCTTTAAATTGTAAGGATGATCATATTAACGCGTTATGATCATAGCAGTTTCATCACTCTATAATTGAAAAAACATATATTGAACCAACATTTCATAAATATTTTATAACGCAGTACTTTAGATGATTTTTTCAATTAAATGATAATGTGTACGTTGTCTCATATTACATGGAAAAAGAGTGGTTTGATTGTAAAAAGAGAAAATGGTATATATATTTTTGTACCTTGTTTCATGTTTAGTATAGTATAGTAGAATATATATTAATGTCTTCTCATTATCATATTGCAATTATATTATGTAAAATGTCTTAGTATGGTAGTACTCTAGGTACCAATCCTTGAGCGACCTAATCATCTCAACATTCAATTCCCGTGACAAGTGGAATAAAAGAAAAAATAGATGTGGTTTGGGGTCATTGCAGAGAAGCTCCTGAACTAAGAGTGGGATGTAAAATAATAAAATTAGTATATTTATATTGTGTTAAAGCTTTTACGAGTGGAGGTATTAATCAACTCAAGCAAAATTTAGCTCAAACTAAACGAGAAATGGAATAATACCATAAATGTCCTCTAAATATTCTTCATCAAATACTTTTAAAACTTCAGAGGTATGTTGAGAAGAAGAAAAAAAAGCTAGAGAAGCGCAAGCAAGTTTCAATAATAATAAAAAACCTCCAAGTGTATTTTTTAAAATATATTAAAATGATTATTTTTATATTTACACATCAAAATTGTAAAAAAAGAAGAAGCTAAAAGCATTTTTTAAATGCATCTCAACACACAAAAAAGTAAATATTCTATTGTTCACCAGTATAGCACAAGTAATTTCCCTAATCCTTCTTGTCATCGTAATAAAACCCAATCCAGCCCAGTGGGTTAACTCGAGACTCAGTCGGTCAGGAGCTTTGACTGATTTTACATAGGTGACCCAACACACACACACACACACACACACACACACACACACATTCAAGATGATAGTCCCTTGGTTGAAGACAACTCTATTAGCTCACCATAAACACTAACAAATTTTACAGTTTTAACGATGGAAATTTTTATCGATAATTACACTAACATTTTGTTTGTATTTTATCGATGGAAACCATCCGTTGGAAAAACAGTTGTCCAGTAATTTCTAGTATGTCGGTAAGTCCATCGTTAATAAATTTACCGATGGCTTTACAGATGGACCATGTGCGCCAAAAAAAATTATCTGCTTCAATCCATTGATAATGCCCTTGGTAATATTTAGCATATCACCTACAGATAACCATGGGTAATTCCAACAATGAGTTACAGTGGTATTTACAGTAATTATTTTTCAAATTTCTTGAATATACTGACAAAATAATTTCGTTGATGATTTAACAGTTGCAGGGGCATTTGCTGTAATCTTTTCCAACTCTCTGGAATATACCGATAGAATTATTCTGTCAGTAACCCTGTCAGTAATAATTTAAATATATATATATATATATATTTAAAAAAATCTATTGAACAAAAATAGAAAATAATTTAAAAAATTAAATTAATATAAAATTCAAGTATTCAAAAATAAATTATCTTAATATAAAAATTAAATATTTATTACAAATTTATATGTTCAAATACAATCAAAATTAGAATAGAGGCGATGTTTGAGGAGGAAATTGGTCGTCCTCGGAACCATGGGCTAATAAGCGGGTGCACATGTAACACCCATCTGTGATCTCATATCCATGACCATTCGGCGGAGTTCTTTATAATCCACAGAGAGTCCTTTATATTTTTCATTAAGATGGAGCATATGTTCTTGCACTCCTTGATCTAACAAGGCCGTGAACTCCGAGGACCAAGTGCTCAGGACCGATTGCGAGCGCCCAATGGTTGAGACACTACGGGCCATCCGCAAGTACTCGGCCATAGTAATAGAGAGTCCATACACTTGATTTCTATCGGATTCACCAAACAATCCCACCTCCAACCACAAATCCGGATCGAAATCCATGTGGGTCGAAGGATTGTCCATGTATCTCTCCTTCAACTGGTTATTATATGTCTCCTAGAAATAAAATATAAAATCATCAAATTCAAGTAAATAAGAACTTAAAAAAATGGTTGAAAACTAACATATCACAAAATGTTGAGCTCGGCTGTCGACAAATTGTTGCACTCTTTTTTTTGCGGTCATCACTCCGCATGTGCATTTCTATAAAAAGCTCTCATTGAGCTTGGCTCACGTCCAAAAGCCATAGCTTGATAGATAAAAATGTTATTAGTTAAATATATTTATAAATAACAGCAAATTAAAAAATAAATGTAATTTCAATAAAGTAAACGAATTAACTTAATAAATATTAAAATTGTAAGTTAATACTAACCTTTAATATTAAAAACCATGCATTGACTTATGGTTTCCATTCAGGATGTTTGGAAACTTGGCTCCATTGAAAGAATAGAATTTTCATTAATGATTTAAATACTGATGTTATTATTTGGGCAGTCTCAATGTTTGTGAACTTAAAATTAGATAAATTTAATGAAATATTATTTGTTCATAAATTGTTAAACATAAACCAACTAAAAGCTAAAAAAAAAACTTACATTGAAATGTTGTCCTTCCACTACGCCTTGTACTTGCAGATGAATGGATCCCTTTATAAAGCGACCTTCCCTCTAAATTACGGCATCACACTTGAAGAGGCAGCATCGTGAGTCGATGCATGTGCTTTAGTTGCCTCTTCTTGGTTGGCATCTAATGACTCGTGGTTGTCATTATCGCTGCTAGAAGAACTAGCAACGATTCTATGCTCACGACGTTCAATTGATTTTCCTCTAGGCATTTACATAAATTTACAAAAAAAAATAAACAATTTTGATTGTTTTAATAAAAATTTGACAGCACCTCTATATGGTAACCTACCAAAAAAATTTAATTATGCAAATAGACAATATATATGCCATAAACCAATTCATTTTATTATATTTCTATCAAAAATTTTAAATAATTCAATTTTGTATAAAATTATTATTTTGTACGTGATAATATTTTTAATCCTAAATTGATAAGAATTTATTTTAATTGGAATTAATACATACAATATAATAATTAAAACTAATCCTACAAAGTTAATTAAATATTAACAAAAAGATTTTAAAAAAACAAAAATAACTAAAATTCAACAACATAATGAAAAATGATTGCAATAACAACTAAAATTCAACACAACTATTACTTCATAAAATTATAAAGAACAAATAATTGAACAAAAATAGTGAAAAAAAAAGCAAAAACAAATAAGGAATAAGGAATGAAAAATTCTTACCTTAATGGCATGCTTAATTTTAGAGTTGAACTAGGTGTGATAAAAAAACAAAAATAAACAAAAATAAATGGTTAAAAAACCTTAGAAAAGAAGAAAAATAAGAAGAAAATACTTCAAAAAATTTACCCACAAATACCTGTTGATTATGTTGAGAGAAAGAAAGCTTGATTTCTAGCTTGACGTTTGAGGGATAGAATAGAATAACAAATTAGTGAGGAGAGAATCACAGAGAAAACTATATGGTTTAAAGCTGAGAGAAAAAAATGAAGGTGTGTTGCACTTATTGCGTTTTTATATTAGGTTTTATGAATAGAATACTGATGAATTATTAAATATTATTATTTTTAAATAGTCCGTCAGTGATTTCGTCTGTAAAGTCTCTTTGAAATTTTTGATTCGCATAAAACATTTCACAAAACCCCTCTAGATTTATTAATTCTGTCTGTTATTACATCGATATTATATTAAACAGTTAGTAAGAAATGCATTAACTATGAGTACGTTAGTATTCACATTCCATCGATGATTCCATCAGTAAACCTGTGAAAACGTGCACTTTAGTCTGTAAAAGCATTAAGTGTCAGTGCATTGAAATTCGCATTTCGTCGGTGATTCCGTTGAAAATATTAAAAACTTTAATTGTTATCACTGGCATGTGAAGGGAACAATTCCCCTTGCTTTAGGTAAATACCAACGACTAGAGCCCATTGGTATACCCATATGTAATGAGTTCCATGAATAGTACCAGGAAGAAGGGGAACAATTCCCTTCGCCTTTGGAATATACCGACGGACAGAGCCCACCAATATACCTGTTTGTAATGAACAAACTGTTGATATTAATTTCTATCGGTGTGAAATAGTATCTGACGCTAGATTGTTTATGTATTCCCTATCTATTTATCTTGTAAATACTTAAATTGATAGCTGCACGCACAACACAATAACATCGGTTCACATAAGAATAATAAAATAAATATTTTTTTGTAGAGAATTTCATCAATAAATATTACATAGTTTATGTCATTACACTTTCGTGTTTTGCAAATTAGTCATAGTTGTCTTTTTCTTCAATTGACTCATCATCAGCTTTATCACAATCTTCTACGTTGATTTCATTGCTATCATCATCTTCATCGACTTATGCATGTCCCCTAGGGCTTGAAACAACATTCAACTCCTCAGCGTCAACATTAACAAAAATATTCTCAGCAACGTGAAAATTTAAATTTTCTTCCAAGTCAATTGATGAAGTAACTCGATATGGATGATGTCATGGTTATGATGGAGGAAATTGATTTTTCAATATGGAAGCTCCCAAAAAAAATACTTTGCTTTATCCAATTATGGATCAAACCAAAACTAGAAAACTTGTGCTTACCAGATTGAAAACCAAACACAATGTCATTGTATTCCGACACCACGTCATACAATTCTTCACTCGAAAGATGCGGCGGTGCAACATCCTTTTCAACTCTGCTAACAAAGAAGTCATTTCTATACCTATGATCGTTGGGAAAAACCGCTAGTGACAATAAAAAAAGACGTTATACTGTCTTTTGTTAGCGTGAATGCCTTGTTATTTTCCATGCAATATGAAGATGTCATACGTGCTCCAATCAGAAACCATTCCATAAACTAAAAAAATATTAATACTCCACATCAAAGTTGTCTTTATCTGAAAATTCTATTTCGTTGATACATCGTAAGTCAAAGCCCCAGATGACCACAATTGCGTCAACTTATCAATCAATGGTCGAAGACAAACATCTATATTCCAACCAGGACTATTAGGACGGGTATGACCATAGATAAAAACATGAACTTTGGCCTCATACACATCCTCGATGGCAAGTTGTAAACCGTAAGTATAATCATCCAACATGAATAAGGAGCAGCAAATGACTCGAATGGATTGAATCCGTTTGTACATAACCAAAGACGCATGTTCCTTAATTCTGCTGAAAAGTGAGGATGCATACTATTAAAGTGTTTCCATGCTTCACCATCAGAAGGGTGCACCATCACACCATCCACCGCATCATGTGATTGATGTCATGTCATGTGCTGAGTAGTGTCTGGAAACATGAATAACCTCTGCAATCTAGATGTGATTGGAAAGTATTCAAGTTTTTTGTGCATGAAAAAAGTCCTTCCCCTGCCAGTTCTGAGTTTATAAAGAGAATGCCCACATGTCATACACTCGATCAACTCTGCATTTTCAAGGTAGTACAATATGCAGAAGTTTGGACATATGTTAATTTTCTGGTGTCTTATACCAAGGAGTTTTATCATGGACTTAACAGAATAAAAGTTCTTTTTCAGCATGTTCTCTTTAGATAAAATTCTTCTTGCTCATTCAACAATTCTGTCATAACCGACCTTACTCAACCCATGATCCGACTCCCATAATGGTTCGTTCGAATCTTTCAAAAGATAAAAAAACTTGGTCGCGTCTACATTAGGTTCTTCATCTATGATTGGACATTGATCGGTATGACCTTGATTTATTCTCATTGCATCCATAACCATAGTCCTACAATGATTACTATTGTCATTTACAACTTCATGCACGTTGCTAGCACTAGAAGTTGATCCAACCATCCTTTCTATCATGGTCTCGTGAGGAACATATGGTTTTTCGTGTGTATACCAACACAAGTATTGCTCTATGAATATTTTTTGTAGAAGATACATCGTTACAATAACTAGATCGAGAAACATTTTTTTAACACCTTGTGCATGGACATCTAATACCACCTCCACTAATATTTCTTGGATTAGATATTGTGTAATTAATAAAACCTGAAATCCTATTACAATAATCTATTCCCCGCAATTCTGGGGGTGCATCTCGATACATTCATGAACAATCATCCATCACTTCTGTAAAACCTATATAAAATAATGATGACAACATGTATTAATTAACTACATTGACTAACTAAATTTGCAAAAATATTGGTTTAACTCAAGATTATTCAATCTATTTTAATACTTCTCTTAATTCATTATCAATTATCTACATAAATGCAAATTTGTATACATTTACTAGAAATTACAACTTGACAATAAAATTGACAAAATATAAAACAGACTCGTTAAATAAGTCATTATTTATTTCATCACAAAACACCTAGTTAATAATTCAATATAAGTTTCAGCAATTTACAAACAAATACAATTTTACAAAATCTAAAACAAACCATAACATGTACAAATCATAAATCCATACAACAAGTTTGTTTGAGAAAAAACTATAAAACAAGTAAACACCCAAACAAAATACATCTACTACAAAAAGATGAAAAAAAAAAATTAACATTTTAAAATTGTGTTCAAATTAAAGAAAATGGTAGATTTACTAACTTAAGATAGAGAATTCTCAAAAAAATTTGAATCAGAAAACGGATGTTAACAAACTGAGTATTGTGGTGGCTGGAAAAGTTATGGGAGGTTGATCAGTTGTGTTAAGATTGAGGGGGGAGGGGTGGCTGTTTTGTTGTAGAGAAAAATTTTACAAGGAAGAAGTAGAAATAGGGGAGAGGGAGAAGAGGGTCGAGTGCCAGGTCAGAAATTAAATATTACTAATGGATTGATCAATATAATTATTATGATGGTAACTTCATCGGTAATTCTATCGGTATAAATATCTCGTCACCGTATGATTTATATTTTTTAAAGTTCATTGTAATACCGTCCATAATGTCATTGATATATACAGATATAATTTTTTTGTCAGGATATTCATGAACAAATTGTATTGTTGGTCTAATTTCATTGGTAACGATCGATGTCTGTAAAAACTTACACGTCATTGCACTATTTGATTTTTTTCTTTATTCCTTC
>Ga0325410_1003482_pt1 | contig 17773 bp, 13 predicted proteins | sample PopdelMetagenome_16_FD_206182 | JGI IMG/M metagenome (GOLD analysis project Ga0325410, IMG submission 206182) | Populus deltoides microbial communities from Bellville, Georgia, United States - Xylem-PdIQD-R3 | ecosystem: Host-associated > Plants > Phyllosphere > Stem > Wood/Secondary xylem...
TAGAGCAGCAATCAATGCTTTTGGTTGTTAACTTATGTAAGGTTTATGGCCAACATTTGGCAAAGCAAAATTGTAATGCTTCACATTTTCCCTGTTTGCAGGAAGGATGTAAGGGCCTATTGTATATGGTACTTCATGCACGTGTTGTTCTAGATTTATGTGAACGCCTTGAACAGGAAATCAGTTTTGAGCAGGTAGAAGGGGACTTCGATTCATTTCAAGGAAAATGGATTCTAGAGCAATTAGGAAGCCACCACACGCTACTGAAATATAATGTGGAGTCCAAAACGCACAGAGATACATTCCTTTCTGAAGCTATTATGGAAGAGGTATTGAAATATATTCAATCTGGCTTTAGACATTTTAAACTGTATTTTGGCTCTCCCCTTGGCTTATTTAGATTTTGGATGTAGATATCCGGGGTTCAGTCGGGGCATGATAATGAATGTGTATAGATCTAAAGGCTTTTTCCTTACTGATCAATGTACTTTTTGTCCCACAAAGAAGACTTCTTGGTTAGATTTAGAGTAACTTTGGACTTCCTCGTGAAATTGAGTTCTCTTTTCTTTCTTATTTTTTCAGAACTTCGGGTGTAAATATTTCATTTTGAATGATTCATTTGTGGAATAACAGCCACGGATACATAATCTAACTTGTCACTTGAAATGCTGGAAGCTTCATGAAAATGTTGGAATTATTTGATAGCATCAATCTGGTGGCGCCATTATTGTTTTTTAGTAGTCGCACTAGTGGTTAAAGGATACATATATTTGAATACTGTTCAAACTTCAAATCTCAGTGGAGGCTTTGAATTTTCATCAGAAACTGTTTTAAGTTTATAATACGAGAAAATTTGTTAGAAACTTAATCACATGTAGTGAAATTTGGCACTTCTTTGGAATGTGTTGTGAAAGTGGTTACTATGAACTTTGCACAAGAAATACTGGTAGATGAGAACATTATTCTTTCAGGTTATATATGAAGATCTCCCATCAAATTTATGTGCAATTCGAGACTATATCGAGAAAAGGGAATCCAACAACTCTTCGGAAACAAAAGAACATGGACAATATTCGAAGGAATTGGATTCATCCAGAGGTGACAGTTATTACGAGCACAGTATGGCAGTTCAGCAGGTTTCTGACGTCAGTAACCCAAATTCACTTAAACAAAGACCCAGAGTCCCGGGATTGCAACGAGATATTGATGTTCTTAAATCTGAGCTGCTGAAGTTCATTTCAGAACATGGGCAGGAAGGATTTATGCCCATGAGAAAGCAGCTTCGTTTGCATGGTAGAGTAGATATTGAGAAGGCCATAACACGAATGGGTGGATTTCGAAGGATTGCGACATTAATGAATCTCTCCCTTGCATACAAGCACCGTAAACCAAAGGGATACTGGGACAACCTTGAGAATTTACAGGAAGAGGTAGAATAGATCTTCATTTTACTCTGGTATCTATTTTCATTAGCTAATTTTCCAGCTTTGATAGTGTTTAAATTCTCGAGCATTGTATCTTTATGCACAGTGAAGCTATCTGTTTGTCTACTAGTAGGAGGAAGGGGCGAGAAAGAATTCCCAGAAGAATTTTTCATTACAAAATTATTTCCACGTTCCATCATTGTTCAGAAAATCCTTGGAGACCAAAAATTCACACTTTTCATCTGTACTTTGTTTGCAACAAAGTTTTGTAGGAATTCAACATTTAAATATAAATCTGGTGTATTTGCATGTTTGTGTAGTGTGCCCTGCATCCATATGCAATATGCATTTAAGGACAGATACAAAGTACAGATTTGGTTGCTTTTTCCATCGTAGGTAATTAAAATGCTCTCGACGTGGTTTTGTTTTGACACTTGAAAGCAAACAATCTAACTAAATTTGATTCAAAGAAAAGCTAAAAAATTTATGCATATGTGCATGTGTTATAGACTTGCAGAAGTTAATTTGCTGAAGTTAATTTGCAGATTAGTCGATTCCAAAGGAGTTGGGGAATGGACCCTTCATTTATGCCAAGTAGAAAATCTTTTGAGCGTGCAGGTAAAATTACATATCAATTTCTTGTTGTGATACCTTTCTTGTCCTATCAAGCCGTAGGTTGCTTCTCGATAGCAACATGTTATGATTCTATCCTGAACAGATTTGTGGGAAATGGTACATATGATTTAAAAACTGCCTCTGATCTTTCCTTATATAGTAAACAAACTCTGCATTATCCATCAAAGAAACTTTGTGAATTCAGAAATTCTACTTCTATCTAAACCAAAATGTATTGGTAGCTTCTAGTTGCCTCAAAACTTTGATGTCAAGCTGGCATTGAAGTACAATAGTTTACCACACATGTACATAGACATTGCAAAAATTATCCATGCCCACTTGCCAACCCTGCTTGTATGGAAGTTCATAAACCTGACAAACAGCACAATGTAAATAGCTCCTTTTTTTTATGAACACAGTCGGAACAGACTCGACCTGGGACATGCTATTATTTCTGTCCTATAAAGACTGGAGTCTAATTCCAGAATTGTGCGGCATGATTTTTCTTGTTCTCTATTTTCTGTTTTGTTTTACTTTTTTATATTATAGTTACCAAACAAAACTTGTGCAGGGCGATATGACATTGCACGAGCTTTGGAGAAATGGGGAGGACTTCATGAAGTTTCTCGTCTCTTGGCTCTCAAGGTGAGGCACCCCAATAGACAGGCAAATTCTATCAAGGATAGGAAAATTGATGATGTGGCATCTAGTACTCATGCTGAAGGTGAAGACAAGATTCCAACAAAAGCTTATGTATCTCAGGATACACAAAAATGGCTCATGAAATTTAAAGATTTGGACATTAATTGGGTTGATTAATTATGTAATCTTTCGATTAATCTCCCTCTGTTTTTAAGCGTTGTTTTGCCAGAGAATTCCTTTGATAACCAGATATGTGGTCCTTTTATTAAAGATTTTAGGGTAGTGATAGGAACTCCAGAACCAAATCCTTTACCTTGCTCCTCCCTGTAAACAATGAGGTAGCAATGGAAAATGGAAGTCACAATTGTCTAGGGTTCTTGAACAATGAGACCAATAACTACAAAGAAGGCAATCAGACTGTAACTGCTGAAACGTTTGTATTCTCTGTTCAAAACTTATTACATCACACTTTTATGCATGAACTATAAACAATACAAAAAATAACTGATAACAGACACGGCTGCTACTAGACCCCGAATTATAGAATTCACAAGCTGCTCTTAGCCCTCAAACATCAAGAAAAAAGACAATAAGAGCATATAAGAGTTCCCAATCAACGCTTCCAAGTGCACAGGTGCACTGCAACTCCCCTTTTATATGTATCAGTATGTAAATTGCTGCACCTAACAGTGTTGATGATGTTAATCAAATTAGCACACCAGAACCAGAAACCAGTCGTGCAGGAAATTCTGATAAAACAATAATGCGAGATGAATCTTACACTTCAGCACCAACATGAAAGCATCAGACACTGCTCAGCTCAAACTATAGTCCTCAGTAGAAGCAGGCTGCAAGGAACGTATCTTGATAACATAAATTCTGGCATCAGAAATCCCATCCCAAGAGATCAAATCTGATCGACATTTCCCCAATCTGAGAGGGGAGGAAGAGGTATTATTCTCTTTGTAAGCAATCCCAAGATGATTTCCACATTTGTAACAAAGAAGCTTGGTTCTTCGCTGGAATAAACCCCAGGAACGCATGGAATTGAAGTATGGTGTACATCGAAGTTCTTCAATTTGAGTGAACCTGGTTTCATCAATGCTGAAGAATGAAATACTTCCTTTCTTTATGGATTTCTTGTAATTAACTCCAATATCTGGAGTGTTCCGGTTGCAAGAGTTCAAGTTTAACTGATACCCACAAGAACCGCAGCTGCAAAAGAACAAAGTAAAACCACCGGAATTTAGTATCTACATCTCCGCTACTGGTTTTGTTCCAGCTCTAATACTAAAATTAAAAGACTATAGCATTAAAAAAAAAAAGAAAAAGAAGAAGAAGCAGAAGCAGCCATCATACAGAGATATGTTTGAAGAACAAATAAAATCCTTGTTCAAGCTTGAGTGGGTCACAAATGCTGATTTAGAAACTTTCTGCTGAATGATGTCTAGTTAAGAAGATCATGTCTTAGCATTCAAATTATTTTCCAAGGCAAGTAACCTTTTCTTTCTTTTTTGAAGAAATGAACACACTATTTCAAGCACACATCTAAACCCAATCCATGATTCCATCTTGAAAACTTTCTTGAACCAATTCAATAACAGCAGCAGAAGCAGGCTAGCAGCCACATTTTAAAGAACATGTATTGAACGGAATTGGTGCTGGGTTGGTTCAGACTAAATAGCTCAAAGACAAAAACATCAACTCAAGAAAGAGGAAAAAAGAAGTCCAAACCCACAATTGCAAACGTCATAAAAATTTCATTCTTGATTTAACTTCGAGTTTTTTCATGACAAAAGATTTAGACACCAGTATCATCCATCAATGGACTGCCAATATAATTTTTTTTTATCATCAGTCAACCAAGAATAGGAATACAAAAGATAGTATAAATGAGAGCAAGAAAGAGACCTGTAGTTAACGTGAGGGAGACTGAGAGACAATGGAGAAGAAGGGCACTGAAAATCTTGAATCTTGTTGTCTAAGTCATCACTGCCCATCTTCAATGCCGTTAAAGAAAGCGAGTTTGTGTCCAGTTAAGACAAAGAAGAGCTTCAATGTGGCTCCTCAAAATCTTATTTGCTTGTGTTTTTAAAAGAAAGAAAAGAATCGGTGCAACGGTCACTAGAAGAGGGTCCCTCCAATCCCATGTGTACCTTCCTCTTTTCTGATCCAATGTCAACGGTAACTCATGAGTTTTTTCATAGATTAAAAAAAATAAAACTTCCAAACTAAAAAAACTAAAAAAATAATTATTAAATTGGTACAATAGTCAATATGTACAAGTACCACCTACATAACTAGATGTGTTGCGCGCGGTTGCTACCTGCAAAACTAGTAAATTTAATTTTTCTTCTTGCATGCATGCATGTTTTTCCTAGAATTTATATATACATACAAAAGTCTATGCATATTTATTAATAACCATGAAAAATAATAATTCAATACCTAGTAAAAGAGATGACATGGCATAAAAAACAAGAAAAAAAAAAAAGAATCGATGAATGAATGAGACGTCATAAATTAGAGCTTTAATAATAACACTTTTAATATCACTAAAATTAATTTTATATATATATATATATGTGTGTGTGTGTGTGTGTTTTATAAAGATACAATAGAAAAAAAAAATTGACATGGCAAAAAGAAAAAGAAGGAGAAAAACAATGAATGAAATATTAGATATTAAAACTATGATGATAACACTTTCAGTATCACTAAAAATATCTTGATGATAGAAATTCATAGATATCATGAAAAACCAACTTTAAAACTAATAATAAAAAGCAAGTAAACGAGCATACTGTTATCTTTAAATAACACGTGTCATAATTGGCTATCTCAAATTTAACAAAGGTATAATTCAAATGAATGGATAAACAAAAAAAAAATTAGTATTTTGAAACCTATCAAAAATATGTGACGATGAACAATCCATATAATTGATTATCTCAAGCTCCATGGTGGCACAATTCAAGTTATCACTTAGTTACAAGGATAAGCTCTTTTCAAGCATTGTAAGTGGTTAACCTACTTCTAATGCAAAGCTCTCCTACTTTAGGAGCAACCTCGGAAGAAGTCATTCAAAAAAGGGTGAGTATGGATTAGTGGCTACAATTACATCTCAAAAGAGGTAGAAACAATTAAACAAGGACAAAAATAGTATTTCAAGTAGGAGATTTGGTTTAATTAAAACTTCAACCTTACCTTACAAGATTACACAGAAGGTGGGAAGAAGCAGCTTGTAACTTCAATATTGAAATGCAGGTCGTAAGCTAAAGACAGCAATAAATAAATAAAAACAAAGAAATTTTAATAAGCGAAAATAACTGTAGATGTGAATCTTAAATTCACAAGTTTTATTTTCTCTAGAATAATAATTCTCAAGTTGTCATCTATAAGAAGTTTATAAATCCTTAAATAGATCAAAAACCCTACTTTAATTAGGAAACAAATAAAAATTTAAAATTACAAAGGAAAGAAACATGAAATCCAAAAATAACAAGAAAAATCACAAAAACTATCAAAATTAGAGCTCGAGGTGATATTTTTAAAATCTAAAGATTCGATGGTTGGAGTAGGGATTCCATAAATATGCGGCCTTTGAAAACTCCAGTAAAAATTTAAACGTAATCCAACAGTCAGATCAAAAGTTGTGATTTTTTTGAACTGTTATCCTAGTCAGAAACGGAATCTCTTTTTGGGCTCAAACTTATCCCATTATTCTATAAATATATCTATTAAGTCATCCACATAATTTATCTGAGACAAATCTCCATTTAGTAGTGGTAGACTTATATTTGACTGCTCAGAATCATCTATTATCGCAATCTTAACTACATCAAATTCCTACAAAGTGTTGCAATTCATCTTATGTTTCACGTCTCATTACTCAAGAAGAAGGTTGGCAATAATGCAGTTACAATCTCTGCAATTCCGATAACTGATGAGGATGGCAAAATCAAAGTTAGCCTAGCAGCCATCTTTTACAAGAAGTTCGATGAAAAAGGGTAACCGTGTAGTAGTGACGGGTTTGATACAGTGATAGAACATATTTCAAGAAGATGCCCGCTTGGGACGAGCTAGAGGAATTAGCAAGGCAATTTCTTAACTTCAATACAGATTCTTGAGGACAAGAATCCTTAAAGGGAGAAGAAGCATTGATAAACCTGAGGCAATTTCTCAACTTCTTCTTGAACAACTGCTTGTTAAGGAGAGATTTTAACAGGCAAGCGCATTAAAAAGGCACTATGCCCGAAAAAAAAATCGTGCGAAGAAAAACTAAACCGCAATGCTTTACCATTAATGAATTTTAGCCCCAACTAAACTCTCAGAAACTTGGAACTACCAACTAAAATGTCGTCCTTGAGTAAAACCAAAAGAAGAGGTAATTGAATAAAAAAAATAATCTAACCGGACCCTTTTTTAAAAGAAAAATGTGAACCGAACAACCATTCATACTGAATAGTTTGGTTCCGTTTTCTATTTTTTAAAAATTGATTTAATCCATGGGTTTTTTAATTGACCCTACTTTAATGTAATAAGCATGGGCTTTTTTTTAATTTTTTTATTAAAGAAATTCGGTTTGGTTTGGTTAGTTTAGATTTTTTGGATTTCATATCTAAAACAGTATGTTTTTTTTTAATTAATCCCAAATCAGGTTTATATATATATATATATATATATATATATATATATATATAAATTTTTATCATTATTTATTTATTTTGCTCACGCCCTACTAATAACCTAAGCGGAGAAAGATCCATAACTTCGTAGACAAACCAGCTAAAAAAATCCTTGAAGAAAATAAAAGGGCAATTGGAAGCCTTCGACAATGGTAAGAAACAATGAAGAATGCCCCTCTTTTCATTTGTATACTTTGCATATAAACCACTGTTTAACTTCCCCAAACGAGATTGCTGCCTAACGAGTCGATTCCATCATTAGATTTATTTATTTATTTATTAAAAAAAGAAAAAAAGAGAGAGAGAGAGGGTAAAAGCAGCTTATGATTGGCACCTGTTGCCGCGTTTCTGTTTTTCTGCAACTTAACAACGTAAAAATGACATAGGCCACGCGGAAACCAGACAGGAAGTTATATTTTCACTTTGCAACAGTTGCAGCGTCAGCAAATAATGAGAAACTATTTGCTCTTTTCCGTTGTTAGGTAACAGGAATTTGATTGAACAATGTTTGTAGGTAACAAACATAAACACAGTGATGAAGTATCGTGTCCACAACTTAATACAAGATCTAGCTTTTAGCTGTTGAGGTTCCCGTGCAAAAATTGCAGTGCACTTGGAATGTCATCAGGATATTAATATTGACATACCCTATCATCACCTTTAGTGCTTGTGTACCCAGCATTCGGTGCATACGCAAGATAAGAATACACTTCCGCCTCTTTCTAATTGAACAAAAATCACGTTTAACCTTCAATTTTCCTTCAAGCTCCGGTCAACAAATATCTTCAAATGTTGTTAGAACCCCCCAGTGGACCAACTCCAAAAGTCCTCTAAGCATATACTTCATTTACAGGACTCAACAAAATCTCACAATTTTGCGCGCTTTAAGTACACGACCACAGCAACGCCTGCTAAAACAACACCAGCTGCCAAGATGCCAGAGCGGAGAGACACCAATCCAGCTCTCTGGGTGGTAGTTGTAGTTGTACTCGACGGTGATGTTGTTTGATGACTTGGATCATAATAGTCAAGGTGCAGCCTTAAAACCTGAGATAGAGAGACAAAGAAGGGGAGAGAGATTGAGTACCCTGAAAATGACAAATTAAGACTAATCGCACAATCTAACTTGCATATCACATATTTTCAAATAGAACAATAACGATACAATGACAAAAGAAAACAAAAGGAGAATAATCAAGACCAAAATAGCAGATAACATAAGATGAAATCTTCATTTTTTTTCTTAAAAAAAAGGGATTTCCATAATCGTCTGATCAAAATAAACAAAAATCCTACCATTTTAAATCATATGATCTCATCAGAGTCCTAACTTGAACCATAAAGACCCGGTTCACACATGAATCCTTTGTCATTTAAAGGCTACTTCATGGTCCTATACCTTTTAAAATCTTCACATTGTAGCTTTGCGACAGCATACCAAACACAGGTTGTATCTGTTACAATTACAGCACTCACAATAATATGTGGACAAAATGACACAATGACTACTACATTGCAGACAAAATGCATTAAAATGTTATCAAGCATAAGGATTGTGATGACATCACTCCAACTTTAACAGGAGCACCTGTACTTAGCCATAAACAAGGACGGATCCAGACTTTCACATTTGGGAGGGTAAAAATATAAAAAATCTATTTTGGGGTGGCCATTTCTTTAGGATTTATTTGAAAAGTTTCTAATGACGAGGGGTATTTTGGACTTCTTCAAAACTTTAGGGAGGACAAAGTCACCCCTGGCTTCCCTTTAGATTCGTTCCAGGCAATAAACTAATTAAAGAAAGATTTATTTTCCTACTCTGGCAAGCACGTACATACACAATATTGATTATGCACGTGACCTTTTCACTAACAAGCTCCACTCTTTTTTCTTTTTTCAATCTACAACTAAGTGGGTTGACAGTGGAAGGAGGGAAAAGGAGGAGAGAGACCCAAGATAACATGGATGGAAACGGTATAGAATGATCTAAAATTTCTCGATATTGAGGCAGATTTGGTTTATGGTCAACCTGAATGGTGTAGAGGATCCATATAGGCAACCCAACTAGTCTGGGATAAAAGCTTTGTTGTTGTTATCTACAACTGAATGGGTCTTTGGCATCGCAGCAGAAGTGGAAAGAACACCTAAACACATAGAGCTGTGCCACTTTGAATAATCTAGTAAATGTATTATTCCACTAAATATTTATACCCAAATCTAAATATAATACTATTGGCAAAATATTACCTTCAGACCCCCTGATCTAGCATGGTTAACAGCACTAATGAGATCACCATCAGTTGCAAGCAAAACTTTATCACCTTCATCATCTTCATACTGCAAAAAAGGAATTAAAATATGCTAAATATAGTCAAGAAGATAAATGGCAATACAGGATACAAATCGCATTCATATAATTATAATCCTATCTTACCAAAAGTTGGGGTCGGTCTTGCTCATTATCAGCACCAATCCTTTGCAAGACAGTAGAAAGAAGCTCATTTAAATTCTCAGTGCCTGAAAAAAATAGGTAAAGGAAATATAAGATTTACTTTGGGTTTTATTGGATAACTTTTAAAAGATACAGTCACCAAAACATCAAGTTAACATGCTCTTTTCTATAACACTGTTTCATCATAATACCAAACACAATTAAAATCTTAATCTTCGTGTTTTTCACATCACTATCATACGGGACCCTAAATATGGTTAAATGTCGGTCTATATTAGCATATAAAGTAACATTCAAATCAAGTCTCACCAGCCAAGAGTCTACACAACAATTAAAAAGCACATCATCATTTCAATCACGAAATCCATGCCAAAAGCTTAACATATTCCCATTTCCCCGTGAAGTAAAAACATGCTGTAATTTAACCTCAAATTTAGCTGAAGCAAGGAGACTGCATGCAATGGTGAATTTCATTATTTTTTTTAGTTAACATGCTCTTTCTCCATAATTTCTTAGTATATATCAAAAACCATTCCAAAGTGTGCCTGCAGTTTGTGAGCAAAAGTAAAATACAAAATTTGTTTAGTTCAGAAATGACAAATTCTCAACAACATTACTGTTAATGAACACTTACCACAGTTGAGTCGATGTACTCGGCCTTTTAGATCCTGAAATTTGAAGGCAAATGAATTTCCAAGACCAAGAGACGGATACCTTCCCAAGTCTGTCGCATCTGATGCCATTAGTGCAGACATTTCACTGAAAACAACACCTTGTAGGTTTAGTTACAGAAACAAATAAGTCCCAGGGTAACATCAAAGTATGACAGCGTTAGGAAGACCTTTGGGTGTCATAATCATCTGCTGGTTCTAAAGCAAGAGCAGAATCCCAGAACTTTTGCATCATTGTGTTGGCCACGTCATTAACAGCTCCAGAGCTACTTTCAACCTTGTAAAGTTTGAAATGGGCCAGTTGAGTTTTGAAAGAATGAAAACAAAATACAACATAAGAAAAAATGAAAATAGAGCTTATCTGTGCTTCAGTAGCATCTCTAAATAAGAAATTTATCTAATTTATAAAATTCATTTAGCAGCTATAATGTGAAAAATGGCTTTACAACATGACGAGCACGTGTTGGCATTGGTCCAACCAAGGGCATGCTAGGGACTGCAATGATGTACTTCCAAGCACTCAAAGAAACTTGCACATTGCGTTCAGTCATCCAGTGCCAAGTGTCACAGACCAAAAATAGGGATTGATGAAGGTTCAAAGGTAGAAATGCAGGAAGCTCTTTCTTGAATGTCTATAAGATTAAAAATGCACATGAAGGAGATGAAAACAGCAAGCAGCTGTATTAATGTTGACATTGTGCACTTCACAATGTTGAAGTTGTAACCATTAAGCTTAATACACAAACAATCAAAATGTTCGAAGAATGGTGGTTTACTAAGCTATACAACGAAACAGTGACATGATCACTATGACATGCCTAGTGCTTGAGAGTTGGTAAATGGTTTTTTACTCGCTCAAGTTTCTTGACTGAACTAGTACTTCAATTGGAAATGAAGAAAAGGCAAGGAAAAAGGCATTTCATGGTCCAAAAATTTGTTTTATCTATGGGTGACAAAATATTTCTACTTGATATAAAGTTTGAGCACACATCCCCAAATCTCAAAACGCTTTACCCCACTCTGGAATACATATCATTACTACAAGCTGTGTAAGAAATGAAGTTACCAAGGAAATTGCTGCGTGAGTTATCTGCAGAACATCTAAACATGCAGCAACAGACCCATCTGCCCAACAAATGTAAATTAGATTACTTGAAAAGAAAATAAACAGTTTTGGGGATTGAAGATACACTCACCCTTATCCACAACAGGAAGATGCAAAAACTTCCCATCATGCATTACATGTAATGCATCGAGAATTGTTGTTTCCAATGTCACACATTCAGGGTTCAGTGTCATTACCTGAAGCATTAATAAAAATATCAGAGAAATAATGCAAGGCATCAACAACTCTCAAAATAATCCAAGCTCTTATTACAATATGCAAGTTACATCAAAGGATTCATTTAGAAAACATGAAATGCAGGTTTGTGCATTCAATATAAGGCCAATGTTGGGCAAAAAAGAAAATGAAAGTTCCCCCACAATGAAATGGAAGGGAAGGAACCTAGCTAAAAAGCTGAAGAAAAGGGACCAGCCACAATACCTGTGTCACCAGATTAAGAAATGAAGGGGAAATGTGCAGAAGGGGAAAAACACATATCAAGAAAAATTAATGTGAATACTATACGTATCTTCAAATATAGCAATAAAATATCAATTGTTGGCAGTGCAAAAGAAGTAAGTCATAAAACCATTAACTGTCCACAGACATGCAACCTAATACAAAATCTAAATGATAACAAAGGGACAACAAATTACGAGTCACCAAAAGCAATTATGTGCAGCTGGCTACTTCTCATAGATAAAACAATACTGGTGAGCCAACAATTTGTTTTTCAATCAGTATCATGCATCATAAATTATGCATAAGAAATCAGAATCAGGAATTCCCCATAAATAGCATTAATCCTCTCCATGGTTACTTTCATACCAGGGACAGAATGAAACATTTTATGAAGCTTAAATAGCTACCATCTTTATAAAAAAAGTTAAACAGGTGGATGAATAAACAAATAATCTCCCATGCATTGTTCTTTTATTCATCCACAACAATGGTGGAAGCTAGCGGAATTACAGCTTAGATGATCTAACAAATTGAACCTTCTAGCACAACTGAAGAGTTAAAACCATACAACAAAGTGCCAAATAAGAAATAACAATGTATATGGTTTTCACAACAAACCTTTTCCACAAGAGTCAACTCAGGAGAAAGATTTTGTGCCACAACTCGCATGAGAATATCCTTTGAACTGCAGCAGAACAGCATTAAAACTGAGAACGGACACCACAGACATCAAAAAAGAAAAAAAAAAAGCAACACTGGATCTCACATTACAGACATCAAAAATGTTCCAGAAACAATTGAGTAAAGAAAAATCCGGGTAAGAAAGATAAGTACGTGAGTATCCCCTGAATTTTGTTCCCGGTCACAACAATAACTGAATTAACCCGCAACTCCCGCATCTTTTTTGTAGCAGCATAGACAGGATCTGATGGTGAAGCAATTGCAACCCTGGAAGCACGTAAAGCTACAAGAATTGGTAACACAAGTACACCCTCCACTATCTCAAAACAAAAGCTGTACTCAGAACAAGAAAAGTTCAAGATAAAAAGGTTACTTTGACTGTTCACCAATAATCGTTGACAAGGAAGGCTTGAACATCCGCTCTCTCAGAGTTTCTATGAAAGCATATGGAGCTGAAATGGAAGATGACAGGTCGAGGAAAGTGTTAGACAAAATATGAATAGATACATTTAAAGGAAAAGGAAAGACAATTATTTAAGAAAGAAACTACATTACATAGTACATTGTTATATATAACAAATATCTATTTTGTTGTGCATTCATTCATTTACTATTATTTTTGCATAAGTCCTTGCTTCCTTGGAAAGGAAATTCAAAAATTTACGAGTGGAAAGCAATTTTAAATGCAGAGTGGCAAGTGAATGTTAAATTGATTTTTTTTTTCCTTTCTGCCATAAAGATTAATAAGATATGTATAACATTGAGCACTTCACAACAACAGAAAAAGCAATGAGAAATTTATAAAAGCATGCAAGAAGAGAAAATGAGCATTGTCATATGTTGTTGCTAATGGTAATAATAAGAACAGCAAAGAGTAACAACCACACACCAGTAAAATTGTTTCCCCACTGACGCTCCACCCCTTCAACAGCAGCAGCGATGGCACTCCCCTGCTCAGCAGCCTTCTCCATTCTAGATATAGCATCATAAAGGCACCTTGTTATATCCAGCAATGCAATAACTTCACCATTCTCCACTACAGGGAGGTGCCTGAACTTGCCTGTTGACCAAAACACAACTATGATGCTGCTAAATAATTGCACTTGATTGGTCACAACAAGGAGTGTGTGTAAAAACAATCTGCAGCGTCAATGCTGAAAATTCACATAAAACTATGCCCATTTGTTTTGTGGTTTATCACAACAAGGACATGCCATGCCCATTTCAACCAGCAACAAACCCTACACTTCTAAACTCCTAGATTACCCGACCACTTCCACTCCAGCAAACATCTATATTGTAAGCATAAGATTCTAAATGACAAGTTCTACTGACAAATACAGAAATCTCAACAACAAAACCTTGTATATTACCCCATCAAAGAAATACCATGGGCTAAAATTCTTAGAATTCACATTATAGATCGATTGTTTCTCCATTATTTCTCCCAGCTATGCAATTCAGAGTCTTTCCCCATCTGCTCATACTATAATAATGAAAAACTATCTTCCTCATTCACCAAGCTCCAGCACCAATGTAACAAGACTCGTGCACATCAACTTCAGATACAGGAATTTTCCTAAATTGTTTCATGCACAACCTAGTAGGATCAAAAACAAATTAACATGTGATAACAGTTTACTCTTCACCACCAACAAAATTTAAAATTCAAGTAGCCGTTTGAAAGCGAAAGTGTTGAGGAGTCTCCAAATTCTAACTCCCAAACCCCACCTCAGCAAGTTATGGCCTTTTGATGACCTTGAGTAGCATAATCACTTTCAATCACACAGAAATAAACCAGGCATTAAAAAGAGAAGCTAACCCTGCACCATCTTCTGTAGTGCTTCGATGGCTAATGAATCCGATGTGACAAAAATAGGATTTCTTGTCATGATCTTTGACACTATTGTATGCTCCGGCCTCAACCCCTCCGCGATTACTCTCGCCGAAATGTCCTACCAGCAATAACAAAAACATCAAAACACTATCCCTCACAAATAACATGGAAACAAACAATAGAACACGACAACATATGCAAAAATGAACCTTGTCAGTAACAATCCCAGAAAGCAAAGCATTAGCATCAGTCAATAAAACAGCATTGACACGACGAGCTGCCATTCTCCTACAAGCATCAAATACTGTGGTTCCCTCCGGGATTGTTAGTGCTTTCGATAACTTCAGTTTCTTCACTGTCCTTTCCCCTCCCACAGACCTCCACAAAACAATTAATCATTCCAATTAACAGTTAAATATTTAATTACTTTTACCTATCCAATTAAATTACAATTCACAAACATAAATTACCAAAGATAAAAAAACTTAGTGAAAATAAAATAGTGAAAGCAGTAATTCAATTATGGAACCTACGATGGAGCGTTAGGAGAGGAGGGCTTGGAGGAGTTGCCGAGTTGGGAGATGTTGGTGGTTGTTGTGCCGCCATTCTCAGAAGCCGGAGAAGCCGATGAGGATGATAATTTCCTGGCTGTGGATGGGCCTCGTTTTTGGGTCAAACTGGTTCTCTTTGGAGGAGGAGGACCCATTTGACTGTTCATCTTCCAATTGAATCAAATTAGGGTTTTGACCAGGTTGATTAATGCAGGGCAAACCGAAATCGAAAAACAAAATCCAAGAGAGAGAGAGTTTAGGGTTTTGGCCCTCTCTCCCTCTTGGTTTTGAATTGATTGGGGGGTTTGAGGTGGAAGACGAACGATAGAATAGAACAGAAGAATGAGTTGACAGAAATATTTTTCCCACCTCAGCTGACCCTTGTTCAAAAATAAATGGAGATTAATAATTATTAATTAATAATGTGTTCTAATAAAAGATAATTTCTGTTTCACTCCCTATACTTGTAGAGTCAAAGTCAATTTTACTCAAGTGTTCCGTCCTTCTTCATTTCGAAAAGCTGTGGTTAAGCCTTTTTAAAAAATTACAAATTATGATTTTTAAAAATAATTATAAAGTCATGTATGGAAGGGATTTCCATGGCAATTTTTATGGATTATCATGCTATTTGGAATTATATTTTTAAATAAAAACACAAAAAAAATTTAAAAAAATATAAACTAGTGATTCTCATACATAAGGATATTCGAGAGTGTAGTTGTGATTACTTTTAAAGAGTTTTTCACTCAGAAATACATCAAAATAATAAATTTTTTTAATCTTTAAAAATAATAATCCTTTTACATTTTTTAGTTTGAACTTTAAATTTAGAGTGTGTTTGTTTTAGCAGTTAAAAAAGATTTTGGGTGTTTTTTGAAAATTTTATTTTTTGTTTTAAATTAAATTTTTTTATGTTTTTAAATCGTTTTGATGTAAAAAAATAAAAAAAATATTTTAATATATTTTTAAGTAAATGACTTGGTTTTACTTAACTTGCAACTTTATTCAATAATATTTCTTACCATAAAAAATAATACTTAAAATAAGATAGAAAAGCAAATTTAGTTTTAGTTAATATGTAAACTTATTCAATGATACCCTTACCATAAAAAAAAATATAAATTTATGGATTTTCATCAATTTATTGAATCATTTAAGCTGACTTTTCTTGGGATTTGTAAGATAAAAGTCAAATTTACCAATTCTTTTACGTACAAAATTGACAAAAATTGGAACGTTATAAATTTGTTTGCTTTGGGGCCCATATTTTCTCGATTATGGAGAGAATTGGGAAGAAATAAAAAAATATGGTGGAAGATGGATATTTCTACAAATTCAGGGGCCACAATAAGTTTTTATCTGAAATTTGAGTTTAAAATTCGCGAGGCTTTTGCTGAGAAACGAATGGTATTGGTGGCCCATTACTCGGACATGAGGCGTGATATCCACGCCACGTGTAAACACTCGACATTTTTTCGGCATCCATGATTTCTCTTGTTTTTTTTTTTTTTTTTTGTTCATAAATAAATAAATTAAAGGGCATGAGGAGTAAAGTTATGTGGGCTTATTGAAACTCAAGACATGAGAAGCCCTAGCCTATTCTCTATTGAGAGTCCATAATGGAGAAAATATAAGACGCCTCAAAACCCTTAATTTTTTCCACACCCAGTAATTTTTTTTCTTTTTTTTTTCAAATTTCAAAATTAAAAAAATGTATTATTCCTGATTTTATTAACTTTGTCTGATAAAATAATTTTTCATTACGCGCTACATGCATGAAAGTCCCGTGAAGAAAAGAGGAGTCTTTTAACTCGTCGTTCAGTACGTACTAGCTAGATGAAAAATATTGTGTTCGGTATGGATTTTTTTAATATAAAAAAAATATTTCAGTAATACTATGTTTTTAAATAAGTAAGAAAAATTTTAAATTTAAATAATTAAAAAAAAAAGGTTAATCACGCTATAGAGCAGCAACCAAAAAAAAACCATGAATCAAGAATCATATGATTATATTTAATTAATTTATTTAATTTAATTCAAAAATACAAAACAAATTGCAAAGAATTAAATTCAAAAAAGGTTAAAAAATAGAGTTAACCCGTATTATTTTCAAATGGCTAAAAAATCTTATAAAAAGCATGAAAAAAATAAAAAAAATAAAGTTAAAAAATAAAAGAAAAACTAAATAAACTCGAATGAACCTCTTAAATTCGAGTTAATCTTTCAAACATGCAATTTGTTGAATTTAAGACTCGGCTCAACCAACAAGACTCAACACCTAACTAATTTTATAATAACCCTGACATTTTTATCCAAGTTAAGCATATAAACCACACCGCGTGAATGAAAATATCATGTTTTTTTTTTACAACACACCTCTAATTCAATCATCTTTAAATCATAACTAACATTATATCATCATAAAACAATCATCAGGCCTGATATGTCACGATACAAATTCCATCAAGCCACGTCACATTGTATCAACAACAAATATTACATAATTTAAAGTAAATTAAAAAATTTAAACATATATGGACAATAATTCAAAATAACTATTAAGTTACTTTATATTGTCCACTGCATAACAAATCAGGAATTTTAGGAGTGTAATTATACATTCAAGGTGACTATTTAAATTCTAG